>Ga0209107_10000050_pt1 | contig 71421 bp, 62 predicted proteins | sample LakErihyJuly2011_2_FD_187460 | JGI IMG/M metagenome (GOLD analysis project Ga0209107, IMG submission 187460) | Freshwater microbial communities from dead zone in Lake Erie, Canada - CCB hypolimnion July 2011 (SPAdes) (version 2) | ecosystem: Environmental > Aquatic > Freshwater > Lentic >...
GCTCATTTTTTAGGAGAATTCGATTGTAAACTGGACGCCAAAGGCAGGCTCATGATTCCGGCTGGCTTGAAAAAGCAGTTGCCCGAAGCAGAGCGTGAAGGTTTGGTGATTAACCGTGGTTTTGAAAAACACTTGGTAGTGTATACTCGAAAAGAGTGGGAAGTGATTGTAGATGAGTTAGCCAAGTTAAATCCGTACGAAAAGAAAACTCGTGAATTCATTCGCTACTTTACCCGGGGTGCTTCAGAGCTTGGCTTAGATGCCGCCAATAGAGTGTTATTGCCAAAATCGTTATTAGAATACGGAGGTATTATCGGAGAGGTAGTGCTTTCTTGTCAGTTTAATAAAATTGAAATCTGGGCGAAAGATGCCTACGATTCTCAGTTAGATAACGAACCGGAAAACTTTGCTAACCTAGCCGAGGAAGTAATGGGCAATGCCGGAAGGAGGGCTACAAATGACTGATTACCATGTTCCGGTAATGTTACAAGAATGCCTTGAAGGTTTGGCTATTCAACCTGATGGAATTTATGTGGATGTGACATTTGGTGGTGGCGGTCATTCGAAAGCAATTCTAAATCAATTAGGCCCAAAAGGGAAATTAGTAGCTTTCGACCAAGACGAAGCAGCTCAACAAAATATTCCCTCCGACGAACGCTTTGAGTTTGTCGATCAAAATTTTCGCTATTTAAAAAACAACTGTCGGCTTCATGGAGCACTCCCTGCTGACGGCATTCTAGCCGATTTAGGTGTGTCTTCTCATCAATTTGATGAAGCAGACAGAGGATTCTCCATTCGCTTCGATGCAGATTTGGATATGCGTATGGACCGTTCGACTACCTTAACGGCTAAAGTGGTATTAAATACCTATTCAGAAGAAGATTTGCATCGCATTTTTGGCATGTATGGTGAATTGCACAATGCTAAAACGCTGGCTAAAACCATTGTCACCGCTCGTTTAAATTCATCTATTGTTACCGTAAGTGAGTTAAAAGAGGCCATTTCCAAACTCACGCCACGAGGTAAAGAAAATAAATATCTGGCTCAAGTATTTCAGGCCTTGCGCATTGAAGTAAATCAAGAGCTTGAAGCACTACAAGAATTTCTGGAACAATCGGTAGAGGTTTTAAAATCGGGTGGTCGCTTGGTGGTCATGTCTTACCATTCCTTAGAAGATCGCTTGGTAAAGAATTTCATGGCCAAAGGAAAATTTAGAGGCGAAGTAGAAAAGGATTTTTTTGGCAATGAGCTAAAGCCTTTTGATGTGCTTACCCGTAAAGCGGTGGTAGCAAGTACTGCTGAAATTGACCAAAATAGCAGAGCTAGAAGCGCAAAATTGCGTATCGCTGTAAAAAGATAAGCTATGGGGAATCACTTTAAAAACGAACCGCTAGAAGAGCAAGAGTTATTTGAAACTCCAGAGGAAATATTACCTCCAGAGCCAAAACCACAAGCCCCAAAGGGTTTTTTGGCCACTTTGTTTACAGAGGGGGTGGTTTCTAAAGAAGCTGTAACAGGCTTGTTGCCTTTTATTTTATTCATGGCTTTTTTGGGTATGGCTTATATAGGCAACCGTCATTATGCAGAAAATAACATCCGTCATATTGGCGAATTGGGTAAAGAAGTGAAATTATTAAGTGCCGAGTATAAGGTGCTAAAAGCAGAATTGATGCTTAAAAGTACCAAATCAGAGATAGCAAAATTGGTAGATACTTTGGGCATTGTTGAGCCAGTAGAACCACCAAGAAAGATTGTAGTTAAAGCCGCAGATGAGTAGCATTAGAACCGACATATTAATACGAGTATATTTTGCATTTGGGCTTATTGTGCTTTTTGCGGCTGCGGTACTATTCCAGCTATTTAAAGTACAAGTAGTACAAGGAGCTCACTGGCGTAAAGAAGCAAAAAAATCGGCTACTCAATTTAAGCCAGTAGAAGCCGTACGTGGTAATATTTATGGTGTAGATGGCAGTTTGTTAGCTACATCCGTTCCCGAGTACGATATCCGTATTGATTTATGGGCAAGGGGTATAGAAGATGAGAATGTGTTTGATGAAAAAGTAGATTCTCTGGCAGCTAGCTTATCGGCCTTTTTTAAAGATAAAACCCCTTCGGAATATAGCCGTTTTTTGAGAGAAGGGCGTAAAAACAAAGAGCGTTATAAATTGATTTGTAAGAACGTTTCGCATGCCGATATGTTACAAATTAAAAAATTTCCCATGTTAAACATGAAAAATAATGGAGGGGGGTGGATTCCTGAACAAAAAAATCATCGTATTAAGCCCTTTAAAGATTTAGCTGCCCGTACCATTGGTTATAAAAACGACAATGTGCAGCCAGTTGGCTTAGAAGGAGCTTATGGTAAATACATCAATGGCGAATCGGGTAGACGTTTAATGTATCAAATCGCGGGTGGCTTTTGGGTGCCGGTAAATAATTCCAACGAAATTGAAACCAAAGATGGCGCTGATATTATTTCAACAATAGATATAGGTATACAAGATGTGGCACAAAGAGCCTTGCTAAAACAATTGAAAAAGAGCGATGCCGACCACGGTTGTGTGATTTTGATGGAAGTAAATACGGGTGAAATTAGGGCTATTGCCAATTACACTAAAGCTAAAGACGGCACCTATCAGGAATTATTTAATTATGCTATTCGCGAAAGCTTAGACCCGGGTTCTACCTTCAAATTGGCATCCTATATGGCCTTATTAGAAGATAAAAAGGTAGATACCAATACGGTGGTAAATACGCCAAATGGCGGTTTTACCGTATTTAACCATACCATTAAAGAGTCGCATGGATCGCTGGGTAGTATTACTGTAAAGAAAGCCTTTGAAGTGTCATCAAACGTGGCGGTTTCTATGTTGGTATATAATAATTACGCTAAAAATCCTCGTCAGTTTACCGATTACCTATATAAGTTTGGTTTAAACAAACCACTTGGTTTACAAATTCCTGGAGAGGGCTTGCCTGTAATTAAAAACCCGAGTAATAAATCGTGGAGTGGAATGAGTGTAGCTCAAATGGCCTATGGCTATGAGATGAATATTACACCATTACAAATGCTTTCATTCTACAATTCGGTAGCCAATAATGGTAAAGCTATTGCCCCGCTTTTTGTAAGAGAAATTAGGCGGTTGGGTGCTCCGATAGAAACATTTACTGCCCGTGTAATTAATGAGCAGATATGTAGCAAAGAAACAATAGGTAAGCTTAAAAAAATGTTGGAGGGTGTGGTAGAAGTTGGAACTGGTAGGGATGTGATTAAAAATCCATACTATAAAGTTGCAGGTAAAACTGGAACTGCACAAGTAGCCGATGGTTCTCAAGGATATAAAGGTAAAAGGGCTTATCAGGCTTCTTTTTGCGGTTATTTTCCTGCAAACAAACCCAAATATTCGATGATTGTGGTAATAAATAATCCCAAGGGTGCTTATTACGCAGCCGTAGTAGCTGGTCCTGTATTTAGAGAAGTAGCCGATATGGTTTATGCGAACGATTTTCAAATGTTTAAACCCGTAGCGCAACAAAAATTTGCTGGCTCGGTAGCTCCATCGGTAAAAGCTGGTGATAGCGAAACCACCCGTTATTTGACCCAAAAATTTGTAGCCGCTAATAGCCCTGAACCTAGTACTAAAGCTGCTGATAGCGGAACCACCTATCTTGAAGGAGTAGTGCCCAATGTACAGGGTATGGGTTTAAGAGATGCTATGTTTTTAGTAGGGAATGCCGGTTTAAGGGTTGTGCCAAAAGGAACCGGAAAAGTTATCCGACAGTCAACAGCGCCTGGTGTAAAATTAGCCAAAGGCTCTGCCATTGTATTAGAATTAAACTAAATGAAAAAGTTAAGAGATCTTATTTATGGCGTATCCCTTCAACAGGTGGTTGGTTCAACCAATGTAGGGATTTCGGCTATTGCTTTTGACTCTCGTTTGGTAACACCAGGCACCTTGTTTATTGCTGTAAAAGGTATACAAACCGACGGGCACGACTACATAGATAAAGCTATTGCCTTGGGCGCAACAGCTATTCTTTGCGAAAACTTGCCAACTGCATTATCAGCGGGTGTACATTATGTAAAAGTAGATCAATCGGCCAAAGCTTTGGGTACTGTTTCGGCCAATTTTTACGATAATCCATCTAGCAAATTAAAATTAGTGGGTATTACCGGAACCAATGGTAAAACCACTACGGCCACTTTATTATTTCAATTATTTAGAGAGTTAGGCTATAAGGTGGGTTTACTATCAACGGTACAAAATCAAATTAATCAGGAAATAATATCCGCTACTCATACCACCCCAGACCCCATAGCTTTAAATCAATTATTGCGTAAAATGGTTATCGCCGGCTGCGATTATTGCTTTATGGAAGTGAGTTCACATGCTGTAGCGCAATACCGTATTGAAGGTTTAGACTTTTCCGGAGGGGTATTTAGCAATTTAACGCACGATCATTTAGATTTCCACAAAACCTTCGACAGCTATTTAAAAGCGAAGAAAACCTTTTTTGATGGCCTACATAAAACAGCTTTTGCCTTAACCAATTTAGATGATAAAAATGGCTTGGTTATGTTACAAAATACCAAGGCACATTGCAAAACATATAGTTTAAAACACTTAGCAGACTATCGTGCTAAAATTATGGAGAACCAATTCAACGGCTTGTTACTCCATATAGACGAAGAAGAAGTATGGTTTAAACTTGTTGGAAGCTTTAATGCCTATAACCTATTAGCCGTATATGCCACAGCGATGTTGCTCGATCAGGATAAATTAAAAGTACTCACCATGTTAAGCCGTTTACAAGGCGCCGAAGGCAGATTCGACTATGTAATTGCTCCCAATGGAGTGGTTGGTATTGTAGATTATGCCCACACCCCAGATGCGGTACTCAATGTTTTAACTACCATTCGTGATATCCGTAAGGGCACTGAACAGGTAATTACCATAATTGGTTGCGGTGGCGATAGGGATAAAACAAAACGCCCCATAATGGCTCAAGTAGCCTGCGATGGTAGCGATAAAGTAATTCTTACTTCCGATAATCCTCGTTCCGAAAACCCCGAAGAAATTATTCGCGAAATGGAAGCAGGCGTATCGCCAAGTAACAAACGTAAAACCTTATCTATTACCGATCGTAGAGAAGCCATTAAAACGGCCTGCCATTTGGCAAAACCCGGCGATATTATTTTGTTGGCCGGCAAAGGGCACGAAAAATATCAAGATATACAAGGGGTAAATCACCCTTTTGATGATAAAGAAATTTTAACCGATAACCTTAAGCTCCAGGACTAATGTTGTACTACTTATTCACTTGGTTAGATAAACTATACGATATTCCAGGAGCAGGCTTGTTCCAGTTTATTTCCTTCCGTACCGGCATGGCGGTTATTTTTTCCTTACTAATTACCACGGTGTATGGCCGCAGATTAATTGATATGTTACTCAACAAGCAAGTAGGCGAAACTGTTCGAAATTTAGGTTTAGAAGGGCAAATTGAGAAGCAAGGCACTCCAACCATGGGCGGTATAATTATTCTACTAGGCATTTTAGTGCCTACCCTCTTGTTTGCCAAAATTGATAATATATACGTCTTATTAATGCTTACCACTACCGTTTGGATGGGCGCCATTGGTTTTGTAGATGATTATATTAAAGTATTTAAGAAAGATAAAGAAGGCCTAGCAGGTAGATTTAAAATTATGGGCCAAGTGGGTTTAGCCCTCATTATTGGCTGGACTATGTATTTCCACCCCGATATTGTAGTTCGGGAACAAGTAGCAAAACCACAGGTGCAAACCGCTGGTATTTCTAACCATCAAGTAGATGGAAAAACGGTTTATACCCGCGATGTAAAATCGACTTTAACCAATGTGCCTTTCTATAAAAATAATGAGTTCGACTATGCTAAAGTGCTCAAATTTATGGGAGATGGCTATCAGCGCTATGCGCTAATTGTATTTTTATTGGTAGTAATTGTAATTGTAACCGCCGTATCTAACGGAGCTAATATAACAGATGGTATAGATGGATTAGCAACAGGAACCTCAGCTATTGTTGGCATAACTTTAGCCATTTTGGCCTATGTATCGGGTAATACCATTATTGCCAATTACCTAAACATTATGTACATACCCAACTCGGCCGAGTTGGTGGTATTTGCTGGAGCCTTTGTGGGTGCTTGTGTAGGATTTTTATGGTACAATTCGTACCCGGCTCAAGTATTTATGGGCGATACCGGCAGTTTGGCCATAGGCGGAGTTATAGCAGCCTTTGCCATTATGATTCGTAAAGAATTATTAATACCAATGCTTTGTGGGGTGTTTTTGGTTGAAAATCTATCTGTAATCATTCAAGTAAGCTGGTTTAAATACACCAAGCGTAAATATGGCGAAGGTCGGAGAGTATTCCTAATGTCGCCTTTACACCACCATTACCAGAAAAAAGGCTACCACGAAGCTAAAATTGTAACCCGATTCTGGATTATGGGTATCCTATTAGCCATTTTAACCATCGTAACCCTAAAACTACGCTAATGAGCCAAAAGCCTTATATCGCAATTTTGGGAGCTGGCGAAAGCGGCGTGGGAGCGGCATGTCTGGCTAAAAAGCAAGGCTATGAGGTATTTGTTTCAGATTTTGGCACTATTGCACCGGCCTACAAGCAAGAACTAACAGCTTTGGCTATTGCTTTTGAGGAGAATCAGCATAGCGAAGAAAAAATACTAGCGGCTAGCGAAGTTATTAAAAGCCCAGGTATACCAGATAAGGCACCCATCATTTTAAAATTAGCCGAAAAGCAAATTCCTATTCTTTCTGAAATAGAGTTTGCTGCCCGATATACCACAGCAAAATTAATTGCCATTACAGGTTCTAATGGTAAATCAACTACTACCATGCTTACCTACCACATTCTAAAAAATGCGGGTGTTAATGTAGGCTTGGGGGGAAATATTGGGCAAAGCTTTGCCCGCCAAGTGGCCAACCAAGAGGTAGACTACTATGTATTGGAGATAAGCAGTTTTATGCTCGATAATATGTATGATTTTAAAGCTGATATCGCCGTATTGCTAAACATTACCCCCGATCATTTAGATCGATACGAATACAAGATGGAGAATTACGTGAATTCGAAATTCCGAATCATCCAAAACCAAAGCGAGGCTGATGTATTCGTGTATTGTGCAGACGATCCAGAAACATTGAGAGGCTTAGACCGCATGCAACCTCGAGCAAAAACCTATCCTTTCTCTTTAGAAAAGGTTCAAGATCCAGGTGCGTACCTCCAAGAGGATCGCATCAAAATAAATTTAAAACAAGCCAAACAGACACCCTTTGATATGTTAATGACCGACCTAGCCCTTCAAGGTAAACACAATTTGTACAATTCAATGGCTTCGGGCATTGTGGCTAAAGTATTGGATTTGCGCAACGAAACTATCCGTGAAAGCATGGGTAATTTTACCAATATGGAGCATCGGTTAGAGCATGTTGCTCGTATCTCGGGTATTAATTTTATAAACGATTCTAAAGCAACCAATGTGAACTCTACGTGGTATGCCTTAGAGAGTATGCCTACCGATGTGGTGCTTATTTTGGGTGGCGTTGATAAGGGCAATGATTACCATATGTTGAAAGATTTGGTAAAAGCCAAAGTAAAAGCTATTGTGTGCTTAGGAAAAGATAACAGCCGTATTCACGATGCCTTTGAAGATGATGTAGAAGTAATTGTAAATACATTTTCGGCAAGTGAAGCTGCTCAAGTGGCCTACCATTTAGCCAAAAAGGGAGATACCGTTTTGCTTTCTCCAGCATGTGCCAGCTTCGATTTGTTTAAAAATTACGAAGATAGAGGCAACCAGTTTAAGAAAGCGGTTAAAGATTTATAGTCATTAGTAGTTGAGAATATGATGGAGCAGATATTCAGCAAAGTAAAAGGCGACAGATGGATTTGGATTATTGTATTAATCCTCTCTATGTGGTCGGTATTGGCGGTATATTCAGCAACCGGAACCATTGCTTATAAAAAAGGCGTAGGTACTGAGGCCTATCTTTTTAAACACTTTGTATTTATTGTGGTAGGTATTGCTTTAATGTATTTCTCTCATTTATTAGACTATAAATATTATGCCGGCATATCTAAATTATTAATGGTAATAACCATTCCACTGCTTTTGTATACCCTTCTTTTCGGAGCCAATGTAAACGATGCCAGTCGTTGGGTAACCATCCCTATAATTAACCAAACTTTTCAAACTTCCGATTTGGCAAAATTGGCACTTATTACCTTTTTAGCTCGAACGCTTACCCGTAAGCAAGAAAATATAAAAGATGTAAAAAAGGCTTTTGTCCCTATTATGGGTTCGGTTTGTATCGTGTTTCTCTTAATTGCTTTAGCTAATTTATCTACTGCCTTAATGCTCTTTGGAGTAAGTATTTTATTGTTGATTATTGGCCGAATTAGCATTAAACAAATCTCTATTGTGTCTTTGGCCGGTATTGTGTTGTTAGCCGCAGTCATGTTTTTAGGCCCTCGTAGACAAACCTATTATTCACGTATACAAACCTATTTACATCCCGAAAAGGTAAAAAAAGACAAATCCTTTCAGGCAGATCAAGCAAAAATTGCCATAGCAACTGGAGGCTTATTCGGTAAAGGGCCAGGAAACAGTATTCAGCGTAATGTATTGCCACACCCCTATTCTGATTTTGTCTTTGCCTTAATTATTGAAGAATACGGTGCCGTTGGAGGAGTTTTATTGGTATTAATCTATCTCGTTTTTTTATATCGATGCGTGTTGATTGTCACCCATAGTCCCAAGGCTTTTGGAGCTTTGCTAGCGGCAGGGCTTAGTTTCAGTTTAACCATACAAGCCTTTTCGAATATGGCCGTAGCGGTGGGCTTGGGGCCAGTAACTGGGGTACCCTTGCCATTAGTAAGCATGGGGGGTACCTCCATTCTATTTACAAGTGTGGCTTTCGGTATCATTTTAAGCGTAAGTCGCGATGTTGAAGAGCATAAATTAAAAGAGAAACAAAAAGTAGTAGTTGGTCAAGTATAATATGAGCAAGCGAATTATCATAAGTGGTGGCGGTACCGGAGGACATATCTTTCCGGCTTTAGCTATTGCACAAGCTTTGCAAAAGATTGACGCAAAGATTGAGATATTGTTTGTGGGAGCACTTGGCCGAATGGAAATGGAAAAGATTCCAGCCGCTGGGTATAAAATTATTGGATTAGATATTGCAGGGATTCAGCGTATGGAGCTTTGGAAAAACATTACCCTACCATTTAAATTGCTAAAGAGCGTGTGGCAGGCCCGTAACATTATTAAAGCCTTTAAACCCGATGCTGCAGTAGGTGTGGGTGGTTATGCTTCTGGCCCTTTATTGCTAGCAGCTAGAGGCATGGGAGTTCCCTACTTTATTCAGGAGCAAAATTCCTATGCCGGACTTACCAATAAATGGTTAGGTAAGCAAGCTCAAAAAATATGTGTAGCTTTTGATGGAATGGAAGCCTATTTCCCTGCCGAAAAAATACTAGTAACGGGCAACCCGGTTCGTAAAGAATCGGTAGCTATTGAAGGCAAAAAAACTGAAGCAGCATTTTTTTTTGGTTTAGACAGTACTAAAAAAACCATTTTACTTACCGGTGGAAGTTTAGGCGCTAGAACCTTAAACCAAGCGTTTTTAGCATCAGTAGATGACTTAGTAGCATCAGACGTGCAAGTAATTTGGCAAACAGGTAAGGCGTATTTTAGTACCATTACCTCAAGCTTAGGAGCTAAATGCCCACCGCAAATAAAGGTATTGGAGTTTTTAAACCGCATGGATTTGGCCTACGCCTTAGCTGATGTGATTGTTGCGAGAGCCGGAGCAGGAACCATTGCTGAATTGTGTTTGGTGAAAAAGCCGGTCATATTAGTTCCATCGCCAAACGTTGCAGAAGATCATCAAACCAAAAATGCACAAGCATTGGTAAAACACCATGCTGCACTCATGCTGAGCGATGCTCAGGCAGCAACAGAACTTATTCCCACCGTATTATCTTTAATAAACGATTCACATCAATGCACCTTATTATCAGAAAATATTGGTCGTTTAGGCAAGCGAAATGCCGACGAGGTAATTGCCAAAGAAGTGCTGGTATTGGCTGTACATAGAAAGGAGGCCAATGATGTTTAATTCAATAAAACGAGTATACTTTATTGGTATTGGCGGAATTGGCATGAGTGGCTTGGCTCGGTATTTCCACCAGCGGGGTTGTTTGGTATGTGGTTACGATCGTACAGAAACCGATCTTACACATAGCTTACTAGCCGAAGGTATTAACATCATTTTTACCGATGATGAAAATTTAGTACCCATAAGTTTTCAAGAGCCCGATGAAGAAACGCTCATAATTTATACCCCAGCTATACCTACCGAGTCGTCTATTTTGAATTTCTTTAAGAACCAAGGTTTTGAGCTTAAAAAACGTGCCGAGGTACTAGGGATAATTAGTGAAGGGATGTTTTGTGTAGCTATTGCCGGTACTCACGGAAAAACAACTACCTCCAGCATGCTAGCGCATATACTTACCGCCTCAGGTAAAGCATGTTCGGCCTTTTTAGGCGGTATAGCAAGTAATTATAATAGCAATGTATTGTTTGGCACAAGCAATATTTTAGTAGTTGAAGCCGATGAATACGATCGATCGTTTTTAACCCTGCATCCAAACATTGCGGTAATTACTTCTATGGATGCCGATCATTTAGATATTTTTGGAGATTCGGAAAACTTAACAGAATCTTTCCAATTATTTGCTTCTCAGGTAAATCCTCAGGGAAAACTAATTACCAAATCGGGTTTAGCCGTAGTGGGCAATTACACCTATTCATCTAGCCAATCGGCTCAAATTGAAGCTCAACATGTACGCATCAGCCAAGGTCAATTCGTGTTCGATTTCGTTTCGCCCGAGCTCAATATTTCTAACATTACGCTTGGCTTACCTGGATTACATAATGTAGAAAACGCACTAGCGGCTATTCAAGTAGCTCTATTGTTAGACTGTACTCCAGAACAAATAAAAGGGGCTTTGGCAACTTTTAAAGGGGTTAAACGCCGATTTGAGCTAGTGGTTAAAAACGATAAACACGTATATATAGACGATTATGCCCACCATCCGGAAGAATTAAAAGCCTGCATTACGGCCGTTAAAAGTTTATACCCAGATAAAAAGCTGATTACTATTTTTCAGCCACATTTATTTAGCCGTACCCGCGATTTTGCCGATGGTTTTGCACAAGCATTAAGTATGAGCGATGCATTGTGGATGTTGGATATTTATCCGGCCAGAGAATTGCCGATTGAAGGGGTAAACGCTGAACTGATATTTCATAAAACTACGCTAGCTGAACGCCATCTTTTCACTAAAAATGAAGTATTGGGCCAAGTAAGAGCAAAAATGCCCGAGTTGCTACTAACTGTTGGAGCTGGAGATATTGATACTCTTGTTGAACCATTAAAAAATATCTTGAGCCATGATTAAGCGCATACCTTGGAAAACTATTTTGACAGGATTTACTTGGACTATTTGCCTAGTAGCTTTGGTGGTATTAATGAGTTTTATTGAGCACAAAAAACAAGAAATAACCTGTGTAGGATTAAAAGTGTTTATACCCGGCGAACAAAGTTTTGTAACCCGCAAAGAAGTAGAACGAATTATTTCGGGAGTAAATGGAGACATAAAAGGCAAAGCATTAAATACCATTAATAGTCAGGCTCTGGAAGATGCCTTAAAATCAAATCCGTTTATAAAGCAAGCTAAAGTGTATGCCGATATGAATGGGGTAGTTTGGGTGCGCATTGAACAAAGGGAACCCCTCTTGCGGATTTTTAACTTAAAAAACCAAGATTACTACGTAGATAAAAATGGGTACAAAATACCAGTAAGCCCCAATTTTACAGCCCAAGTAGTGGTAGCTACGGGTAATATTGGTGAAGATTTAGAAGCACGTGTAGCTATGTTAAAAACCCCGATAGGCAAAGAATTATTTAAAGTGGCTCAGTACTTGGCAAAAGATACACTCTGGAATAAACAGATAGAGCAAATCTATGTAAATGCCGATTTAGATATTCAGTTGGTACCCCGTGTGGGCGATCAGCAAATTATTATTGGCACGGCCGACTCACTAGAAACAAAATTGAACAAATTGCTCGTTTTTTATAAACAAGCCATGCCTAAGTTAGGATGGAATACCTATAAAACCATCAATTTAAAATATAGTAAACAAATTATTTGTACCAAGAGTGGATTGTCAGCCAGTATCCAACACTTGACTACCGATACCTTAAAAATAGATTCAGCTACAGTAAAAAACTAATAAATTAGAACAATCATGGAAAATAATGCTACAACTGCCAAAAATTCACCAATAGTCGTAGGCCTCGATATTGGTACCACTAAAATTTGCGCCATCGTTGGTCGTCGCAGCGAATTTGGTAAAATTGAAGTGCTAGGAATTGGTAAAGCCGATTCATCTGGAGTAACCCGAGGAGTGGTTTCGAACATTCAGAAAACCGTACAAGGTATTGTTGCCGCAATCGAAGACGCTAGCAGCCAATCTAAAGTAGAAATTATGGTGGTTAATGTAGGTATCGCCGGTCAACACATTAAGAGCTTGCAACATCGCGGAATCTTAACCCGAAAAGACTTAACTAGTGAAATCCAAAAATCAGATATCGATAAATTGGCGTCGGATATGTACAAATTGGTGATGCCTCCAGGGGAAGAAATTATCCATGTATTGCCGCAAGAATTTACGGTAGATAATGAACCAGGAATTAAAGACCCTATTGGGATGGCTGGCGTACGTTTAGAAGCTAATTTTCACATCATTTCAGGTCATGTAAGTGCGGTAAAAAATATTCTAAAATGCGTTGAGAATGCCAGTTTAGAAGTTGATAGCTTGGTATTAGAACCACTAGCTTCGGCCGAAGCTGTATTAAGTGAAGAGGAAAAAGAAGCGGGTGTAGTATTGGTAGATATAGGCGGCGGAACAACAGATATTGCTATTTTCCATGAGGGCATTATCCGTCACACAGCCGTTATTCCGTTTGGCGGCAATAGCGTAACCGAAGATATTAGAGAAGGCTGCTCGGTAATGCGCAATCAAGCTGAATTATTAAAAACACGTTTTGGTTCTGCTCTGGCTGAAGAGAACAAAGACAATGAAATTATTTGCGTACCCGGTTTAAAAGGTCGCGAACCAAAAGAAATTTCTGCCAAAAACTTGGCTTATGTTATTCAGGCTCGTATGGAAGAAATTATTGAGCATGTGTACTACGAAATCAAATCATCTGGCTACGAGAAAAAACTCATTGCTGGCATAATTATTACCGGCGGTGGATCACAGTTGAAACACCTGCCCCAATTGGTAGAATATGTAACCGGTTTAGATTGTCGTGTAGGCTATCCAAATGAGCATTTGGCTAAAAACGAGGTATTGCCCAAAGCCACATACGATTTGTTAAAAAGCCCTATGTATGCAACCAGTATAGGTTTATTGATAGATGGCGTTCAATCTGCTGATGAAACATTAGAAGTGAAAACAATAACTTCTGCACAGACCAAGGTCGTTGTGGACTCTAAAGAACAGAAATCTGATGGTAACTTATTTGAACAGCTTTTCAGAAAAACGAAGAAATTTATTGAGGATGAAGTGGGTGAGGATACCATCGAAGATAAAGATTACTTGAAATAATTATCCACACGAACGGCATTTTTCCACAAAAAAGGAAAATGTGGAAAACGTGCTGGCAAAATTGAGTAGTATTACCATACGAAAACTTTGTTATCGTATACAAAAAAGAATTAAAACAGATAATATGCAGTTTGAAATGTTAAAAGAAAAATCATCTATTATTAAGGTGATTGGTGTAGGCGGCGGCGGCGGTAATGCCGTAAATCATATGTACCGTCAAGGCATTACTGGAGTAGATTTCATTATTTGTAATACCGATGCGCAAGCATTAGAACTAAGCCCTATCCCGAATAAAGTACAATTAGGCGCTAGCTTAACTGAAGGAATGGGGGCAGGCTCAATTCCCGAAGTGGGTAAAAATTCGGCTATAGAAAATATAGACGATATTAAAGAAATGTTGGGTGCCAATACCAAAATGTTATTTATTACCGCCGGAATGGGTGGTGGTACCGGAACAGGGGCAAGCCCAATTATAGCAAAGGCAGCAAAAGAATTAGATATTTTGGTGGTAGGTATAGTAACCACCCCCTTCTCATTCGAAGGAAAGCGTCGTAAAATGCAAGCCGAAGATGGTTTGGAAGAAATGAAAAAATACGTGGATTCATTCCTCGTAATTTCTAACGATCGTTTGCGTGAAATCTTTGGAAACCTAACCTTAGGCTCAGCATTTGGCCAAGCCGATGATATTTTAACCACGGCCGCTAAGGGCATTGCCGAGATTATTACCATACCAGGCTATATAAACGTCGACTTTAAAGATGTGCGTACCGTAATGAAAGATAGTGGTGTTGCCATTATGGGTAGTTATGCCGCCGAAGGCGACAATAGGGCTTTGAAAGCAGTAGAAGGCGCCTTAAATTCTCCTTTGTTAGAAGATAATGAAATTGAAGGTGCACGTTATATACTCTTAAACATTAGTTCAGGTGATAAAGAAGTAACCATGGACGAAGTAACGGTGATTACCGATTATATTCAACAAGAGGCTGGGTTATCTGCCGATCTTATTTGGGGTAATTGTACCGACGAAAGCTTAGGCGATAAATTAGCCGTTACCATTATTGCTACGGGTTTCCAAACCATGGAAGAGCGTCAACAATCTCGAAGTCAAGCCATTAATTTTGCTCCCGATTTTGCAGTAGAAAACGCACCGTTGGTAAAACCAGTAGAACATATAAATACCTTTTTTGCAGCACCAGAACAACCTGCTGCCGAGGAAGTAGTAGAAGAGCAAGAATTGACTTCTAGTGTACTCGACCTTTTTGCAGGAGTATCTTCTATTCCTGCCGTAGAAAATGAAGGCTTACAGCAAGAAAAAGTAGAAGAGCTGGTAATGTACCAAGTAACGCAAGAGCCTATTGTGGAAGAAACTGCACCCTCTACTGCTTTCGAATTTGAACTCAAACTAGAAGAAGCTGAATTGCCATTTGAAGACTATAGCTCGGCTGCTGAACCAGAAGCAGCAGAACCCGTGATGGAGGTCCACGAAGATGCAATCAAGACCGATGATTCGATAGATGAACAATTGCGTAAATCAAAAGAACGCATTATGCGCTTAAAAGATTTAAGCATGAAATTACGTAGTTCAAATGGTTTGCAAGAACTAGAAAATGAGCCAGCTTACAAGCGAAAGCAACTTTCATTAGACGATATACCTCATTCATCAGAATCTCAGGTATCTAGATTTACCCTATCAAGCGAAGAAGGAATTACAGAAATAAGACCAAACAATTCGTTCTTACACGATAACGTTGACTAAATAAGCAAGCTTTGCTCCTTTTTAGAAGCTCTTTTTTTACCTAAGCCGTTAGGCTATATGCAGAATAAATTGCGATTTAGATGCTTAAATCGTACATTTGTACTAATTTTCAAATCAAAATAGGATACATTGGATATTTTTCAAAAAATCTCGAAAAACATGGGCCCACTAGGGCAACACCAAAAAATGGCTCATGGATATTTCGCTTTCCCAAAATTAGAGGGTGAAATTGCACCACACATGAAATTTAGAGGCAAAGAACATTTAGTTTGGAGCCTTAACAATTATCTCGGATTAGCCAACCATCCGGAAGTACGCAAGGCCGATGCCGATGCAGCTGCCGAATTTGGTATGGCTTACCCAATGGGGGCCCGCATGATGTCGGGTAACTCCAACAACCACGAGGCTTTAGAACAACAATTGGCCAAATTTGTAGGTAAAGAAGACGCTTTCTTGTTAAACTATGGATATCAAGGAATTATGTCGGCTATTGATGCTTTGGTGGATAGAAACGATGTAATTGTATACGATGCAGAATCGCATGCTTGTATTATTGACGGATTGCGCATGCATTTAGGCAAACGTTTTGTATATCAGCATAACAATATTGATAGCTGCCGCAAACAACTAGAACGAGCCACTAAATTAGTAGAACAAAGCGGCGGAGGTATTTTAGTTATTACCGAAGGCGTTTTCGGTATGTCTGGAGCACAAGGTAAATTAAAAGAGGTTGTTGATCTTAAAAAAGACTTTAATTTTCGTTTATTAGTTGACGATGCACACGGCTTTGGTACAATGGGTAAAACCGGTGCCGGAACACACGAAGAGCAAGATTGTATCGAGGGTGTAGATGTGTACTTCGCAACCTTTGCAAAATCAATGGCGGGTATTGGCGCTTTTGTAGCCTCTACCGAAGAAATTACCAATTACCTGCGTTATAATATGCGTTCACAAACCTTTGCAAAGGCCTTGCCTATGCCCATGGTAGTGGGTTTGCTTAAGCGTTTAGAATTGCTAAAAACTAAACCCGAGCTAAGAGAAAAATTATGGACCATTGCTACTACCCTACAAAAAGGATTAAAAGAGCGTGGTTTTGATATTGGTGCCACCAATACCATGGTTACTCCCGTGTTTTTAAAAGGCGAACTTTCAGAAGCAACAGGCATTACCATGGACTTGCGTGAAAATTTCGGTATTTTCTGTTCTATTGTAATGTACCCAGTAATTCCAAAAGGATTAATCGAATTACGCATCATACCAACAGCGATGCATACACTAGAAGATGTGAACAGAACCCTCGACGCTTTTAGCATTGTAGGAGAACGCCTAAAAAATGGTGCTTATGGAGAACAAAAAGCAGTAACAGCGTAAAAAAAAGAAAAAAATGACAAAGCCCTCCGATAGCCATTGGAGGGCTTTTTTTTTGATTCAATATTCAATCAAGTAATTGATAAACAGTTACTTAACTACGTAAATTTTTCTTTTTTTGTGGAGGGGTATTTAAAATGTGGAAAAAAACGTTCGAAAACAGCGATTTTATTTGTTTAATCTATTTTTTTTCCGAGAAAAAGAATCTACATTAGCTATACGTTATTACACAGTAACCTTATTAAACAAACTTTAAAGTAACAAAACAATGAAAAAATTCAACGAATTCAAAGCATTAGTAACAGCCTTAGAAGGTGATGCAGACAAATTTTACAACAAAGGTAACAGCGCAGCTGGTACTCGTGTACGTAAAGGAATGCAAGATTTGAAAAACTTAGCACAAGCTATCCGTTTAGAAGTACAAGCTACTAAAAACAAAGCTTAATTTTAAGTTTCTAAAACACAAAAAAGCCCCCGAATTTCGGGGGCTTTTTTGTTTATAATGCTATTAGGTTAAGTTAATTGAGGTAATTCCTTGTTTATTTCCTCTTGAGTTTTAGCACTTACTGGTACCAATGGCAAGCGAAGCGTATCGCCACATACGCCCAATGTTTTTAAGGCTGCTTTTACTCCGGCCGGATTACCTTCCACAAAACATAAATTCGTAAAATCAATCAATTTATAGTGTAAAGGCTGTGCCTCGGTAAACTTACCAGCCAGGCATAAACGTACCATGCTCGAAAATATCTTAGGTACCGCATTGCCGATTACCGAAATTACACCAACGGCTCCCAAAGCAATCATGGGTAACGTAATAGGGTCATCGCCAGAAATTAATAAAAAGCTTTCCGGTTTCTCTTTTGCTAGTTTATTAAACTGATCGAAATTGCCAGAGGCTTCTTTCACCGCTACAATATTCTTAAAATCATTGGCTAAACGCAATACCGTATCGGCACTCACCATGCTACCCGTTCTGCCCGGTACATTGTACAAAATAATAGGTAGCGGAGAAGCCGCCGAAATGGCTTTATAATGCTGATAAATACCCTCTTGAGTGGGTTTGTTGTAGTAAGGGCTTACCGATAAAATGGCATCAAAACCTTCGCTATCGAAATGTTTAAAGCTATTTACAACCTCTTGCGTATTATTCCCACCAATGCCGGCTACTAAACCTACCCGGCCATTCACGGTTTCTTTGGTAAACTTCCAAATAGCGTTTTTCTCTTCTTGGTTTAGGGTTGCCGTTTCGCCGGTAGTACCTAAAGAAACCAGATATTCTACGCCACCCGAAATGGTGTGGTTAATTAAGTTTTTTAAACCATCGAAATCCACCGATCCGTCGGTATTAAATGGAGTAACCAAGGCAACGCCTGTACCGTGTAGTTTATTCATTTTGTTGAGTTTAGCTTCGCAAAAATACACATTTTACGTTTTAATAGGGTTATTATGCTAGCATAGCCAGTAAATCTTCATCAGAAATAATAGGGATGCCTAATTTTTGTGCTTTTTCTAATTTAGCTGGCCCCATATTGGCGCCTGCAACTATATAGCTTAGTTTGACAGAAATACTGCTCAGTATTTTTCCGCCGTACGATTCAATAAGCTCTTTTAACTCTTCTCGACTATGGTTTTCGAATACACCCGAAATAATGAAACTTTTGCCTTCCAGTTGCGTTCCAGCCAATACTACTTCTTTAAATTCGCTTTCGAATTGCAGGCCGTAGCTTTTCAATAAATTAAGTTGATGAATATGCTCTGGATTGGCAAAATAGCGCTGCACACTTTCGGCAATACGTTCGCCAATTTCATCTACCGCAACCAATTCTTCTAAAGAAGCATTTATGAGCACATCAATAGTTCTAAAATGAGCCACTAGTTTTTTAGCTACCGTTTCGCCCACAAAGCGAATGCCCAAGCCAAATAATACTTTTTCAAAAGGCATTTGTTTAGAGCCCTCAATACCAGCCAGCATATTTTCGATAGATTTTTCACCAAAACGTTCTAAAGTTTTAAGCTGATCGCGTTTTTGGTTTAGTGTATACAAATCTGAAATTTGTTGTAAAAATCCTTGTTTGTAGAAGTGGTCAATGGTTTCGTCACCCAATCCATCAATATTCATGGCCTTACGGCCGATGAAATGCTGTATACGTCCCACTATTTGCGGACCACAACCCTCATCGTTGGGGCAGTAAAATGCTACTTCTCCTACTTCTCTAACTAGCGGAGTATTGCATTCGGGGCAGGTGCTGGGGTAAATTACCGGCTGTGCATCTAACTTGCGCTTGCTCGTGTTTATCGAAATAATTTTTGGGATAATTTCACCTCCTTTCTCTACCAGTACCGTATCGCCTAGGTGTAAATCGAGGCGCTCAATTTCGTTGGCATTGTGTAAGGTGGCTCTTTTTACGGTAGTTCCTGCCAATAATACGGGCTTTAAATTAGCTACAGGCGTTACCGCTCCGGTTCGGCCCACTTGATAGCTTACGTGCTCCAAAATGGTTTCTACTTCTTGCGCTTTGTATTTATAGGCAATAGCCCATCGGGGCGATTTGGCCGTAAAGCCCAATTCTTCTTGTTGAGCGTATTGATTTACTTTGAGTACAATGCCATCAATATCGTAACCTAAATCGAAGCGTTTGCTATCCCAATGGGCAATAAACGCCAAAACTTGGTCAATAGTTGTGCAAAGCGTATTGTGTTCGCAGGTGTGAAAACCCCACGTTTTTACGGCTTGTAGGCTATCCCAATGGCTGGAGTACAAGCGCCTATCGGTATATAAAAAGTATAAAAAGCAATCGAGCGGACGTTTGGCTACTTCGCCCGAATCTTGTAATTTAAGTGTGCCGGCAGCAAAATTTCGCGGATTGGCATAGGGAGTTTCCTCGTTTTCTTTCCGTTCTTCATTTAAGCGATCAAAAGCTTGGCGGTGCATAAATACTTCGCCTCTAATTTCAAAACTTTCTGGGTAACCGCTGCCATTTAATTGGTGCGGAATGGTGCGTATGGTTTTCGCATTGGTGGTCACATCATCGCCTTTTGTACCATCGCCACGGGTTACGGCACGTACTAATTTACCATGTTCATAGGTTAGACTGATGGAAAGTCCATCAAATTTAAGTTCACATACGTACTCAAAATTATTGCCAATGGCTTTACGAATGCGCTCGTCAAAATCACGAAGATCCTGTTCGTTATAGGTATTACCCAATGAGAGCATGGGCCATTTATGGGCTACCGTTATAAATTCTTTGGTAATTTGTCCGCCTACTTTTTGGGTGGGCGAATCGGGATGTACTAATTCGGGATGTGCCTTTTCAAGATCTGTTAGTTCTTCTAATTTCTGGTCAAACTCAAAATCAGAAATACTGGATTGCGCCAATACATAATAACGGTAATTATGTTCGTTAAGTTCGCCCACAAGGGCATCAATTCGGTCTTTAATGGCAAAAAGCGACATATAACGAAGATACGGTATTACTGTTTTGTTTCGAGGGCTAAAGCACCAGAAATTTCAGTAAAAATTTCGAAATATATTGGCGCTAACTCAGCTTGATAGGTCACCAATACTTCGGTAATTTGCTCTTGTTCGGCTTGGTTTAATGCTTCTGGCCATAAACGCAGGCAAATACGGTTTAGGGCGTAAGCTATTTTTTCGGTTTCCCGGTAACTAGTTAGGTAGGCACTGCTGCAAAACCGTTCAAAAAAAAGTATGAATGGTTGTGTGTCTTTAATATTATTTAAGGTTAAGAAAGTGCTTATTTTTTGGAGAGTGCAAGCACCTAATTTTTGGTAAAAGGCTTCGGTACTAACCTTATTATTTTTTAATAACAAGCCATCTAATAGCAGTTCGAGGCTAATATGAGCTAAAAAATATGCTTTTACTGGGCTATTTTGGAGTATGGGGCGTAGTCTAGCGCTTAATTGCTGGCTATGTCTGCTAAAAAAATTCGAATTATGAAAATGCTTATCAACAGCTAAATGCCGATTCCATCCTTTTAAAATAGCGTTCAGCTCGGCATCGTTTTTAAATACATGTGGATTTTTCTGCGGATACAATTTCCATTCTTTTTGAGCATTGGCGGTTAAATCGGGCAATAGAGTTCCTAAAACCGTATAGGCATCGCTGGTTTGGTCGAAATAATAATGCGATAAAAAGTTCATCTTCTTTATTAAATGTACGCAAAACGCATCATTTTTTGCCAAGGGCAGTGCATTTAGGCAATTCTATTATCTTTGTTTTCTTCAACACTTTAAAAAGATGAATTTTATTGACGAATTACGGTGGCGTGGCATGCTCCACGATATAATGCCTGGAGCAGAAGAGCAATTGAGTAAAGAGCTTACGGCGGGTTATATTGGCTTCGACCCCACGGCCGATTCTTTGCATGTGGGGCATTTAACCCAAATTATGACTTTGATTCATTTTCAACGTGCCGGCCACAAACCAGTAGTGTTGGTAGGTGGCGCAACGGGCATGGTGGGCGATCCTTCTGGTAAATCTGCTGAGCGTAATTTGCTTTCAGCAGACATCTTAAATCACAACGTGGCTTGCTTAGAAAGTCAATTAAAAAAATTCTTAGATTTTGATTCTGGGGCCAATAGTGCCGTGATGGTTAATAACTACGATTGGTTTAAAAACTTCAGCTTTTTAGATTTTATTCGCGATGTGGGTAAACACCTTACCGTGAATTATATGATGGCCAAAGATTCGGTAAAAAAACGCTTAGAAGGCGATACCGGTATGTCGTTTACCGAGTTTAGCTACCAATTGGTGCAGGGCTACGATTTCTATTATTTATGGAAAGAGCGGAATTGCTTGGTACAAATGGGTGGCTCCGATCAGTGGGGCAATATGGTAACTGGTACCGAATTAATTCGACGTAAAGCCGGTGGTACAGCTTTTGCCATTACTACGCAATTAATTAAGAAAGCCGATGGCACTAAATTTGGCAAAACCGAAGAAGGTGCCGTTTGGTTAGATCCGGCTAAAACATCGCCTTTTAAATTTTACCAGTTTTGGTTAAATACCAGTGATGATGATGCTAAAACTTGGATTCGCATATTTACCTTAAAAACCCAAGCCGAAATTGAAGGTTTGGAAAAAGAGCATAATGAAGCTCCGCACTTGCGTATTCTGCAAAAAGCCTTGGCCGAAGAAATTACTACCCGTGCACATGGCGAAGCAGCTTTGCAAACGGTTTTAAAAACTACCGATTTCTTGTTTGGTAATGGTTCTCTAGACTTTTTAAGAGAACTTTCTAACGAAGCTGTATTGGATGTGTTTGAAGGTATTCCTCAATTTACCATCGCCAAATCGGTGTTGGTAGCGGGTGTTTCTTTTAGCGATATCTTAGCAGAGCATACCGCGGTTTTCCCATCAAAAGGGGAGGCTCGTAAAATGATTCAAGGTGGTGGAGTTGCACTTAATAAAGAAAAAATGGAAGACCCAACGCAGTTAATTACCGTTGACAACTTGGTGAATGATCGGTTTTTGGTGGTGCAAAAAGGAAAGAAAAACTACTTTTTAATTCGTGCCGAATAGGTTTATTGAATCAATAAATTACAACCTCTAATATCGCTGGCATCAAAACGGCCCAATACTTCAAATTGGTTGGGGCCTGTTAGTTTGCCTAAATCTTGCGTAGCTATAAAGGAACAAGAATGCACGTTGGCTAAATCGATGATGTTGATGCCTCCAGTTTTTCTAGCTTCGATTAGTTGAAAAGGATCATTCGTATCGCGAATGCACACCTGCATCCAAGGCGGACAGCTAAAAATTCCTTTTCCTTTAGAATAGGCTTGAGAGAGTAATTCGGTCATGCCGTATTCGGAATGTATGTTTGCTACGCCAAAACCTGAACATAATTCTTGGTGTAGTTCTTCGCGAATGAGTTCTTTTCGTTTTCCTTTCATGCCGCCGGTTTCCATCACAATAAGTTCGGGGAAATTGATGGAAAATTGTTCTACAAAATCGAGTAGGGCATAGGTAACCCCTAATAAAATAGTGGGCTTACCTAATTTTTTTAGGGTTTCTAATGTTTCAAAAAGTTCTTTTTGGTTGTGGAGATAATAGCCACTGCCTGCTTGCGCTTGTTGTAGTAAATCATCAATCATATAAATTAATGAAGAGCCTTCCCGTTCGGCATATGATGGGAGTAGGGCTAGTAAAGTGAATTGCGAAATATCGCCATAAAAAAGGTTAAAAGCGGTGCGGTAGCTTTCTTGATATACACTAACATCGTGCACCAAATGTTTGCTGGTTTGCATTCCCGTAGTGCCCGAACTGGTAAATAGTTGTTCCACCTTTCCCGGAACCCTTACTTCATGTTGTTTGAAAAATGCAATGGGTAAAAACGGAATTTGTGCTACCCGATCAACCTTAGTAGGGGCTATGCCTAAATGTTCAATAAAGCTTTTGTAAATAGGGTTGTAAGTGGCCTGATACTGAAAAACCTCTAAAGCCTTCTGTTCAAAGCTGTAGAGGTTTTTGATTGTAAAAATATCTTTAGTTAGGCTGTTGTTCACAGCACAAAGATACAATTTGAGGACTTATCGTCTTCTTTTTCCGAAGGCTTCTTTAAAATAAGCCCCTGCCAAGGCCGATACGCCGGCAACCAAGCCACCAAGAGTAGCAGTTAGTAGTACCAGCAGCAACCAAGGCATGCCTTTTTCAGAAGAGGTAAGTACTTGGCCTACACGGTTAGCCAATAAATTTTCGTTGGGCAGGGTATGTAGTAAAGCCATGCATGCCCACAGAATAAAAATGGCACTAAAGCCGTTTCCGAAAGATTTTCTGGGCTTATTGCCCATCCAAGCGGCTAGGATAAATGCAATCGGAGCAATAACCCACCAGGGTAAGAAAAATTGAGCAATTAAGCTGAGTAATAATATGAGGATAAATAACATGTTTTCTCTTTTTTAGATTATTTTTTTGTGAATTTCCACGTAGCTATAATGCGATCGGAGGCTTGTTTAGTATGGCGTAGGTAAACCAATTCGTTCAGCTTGCCATCGGCCCAGGTATCTACCATATCGTCGTAGTAAAAACTACCTGGGTTGCCCGATTCGCCGCCGGGATAAACGCCATAGGCTTTTAAATCTTTACCCAAGGCTACAATCATTCTCCACGAAGGACCATTGCTTTCGCTGGTAGCATTTACCGAGGTTTTAGAGCCGCCGGTAAATAAAGTTTTAGAACCAAATGCAGCAATTTTTGCCAAATGCGGTACGTGGGTATGTTTTACTGTTCCCCATTGCCATTGCGTGCCTTGAGGGCCATATGCTTTTGTTAAGCTGTCTACGGCGAATTTAAAGGCAGCGGTAACCAACTCATTTTTGGTTTCTTTTTGTGGCGTGTTTACCTTATCAAACCACTTTGAATCAGATTCGTTTAGTAGTAATTCTACCATTCTATCTCTCGATGGGTAGCGCATTATGTTTTGCTGATCGCCAAATTCATCGGCCCAAATTTCTTTAGCTAGTTGTTTTTGCCAAATCTCGAAGATACTGGCACCCACTTCGGTAGCATCGTAAAACTTATTCCATGTACTTACAACTGCAAATGCTTTTTTCTCTGCAGCACTCAGTGTTTGGGCGTTTACACCGGCACTAAGGTTGACCAATACATTTTCGGCAAAAACGCTGTAATTATCGTTTTGCAAAGCACGCAAACTGTCTGCGGTAGCTTTAGTCATTACGGTTAAGCGTTTGTTAATGCGGTGTGCACGTTCATAACCCGAAAATTCCCAATGCAAATAATACGGATAGCTAGGATCGGCCGAAAATTGGTTGGCCGAACTCACAAAACCCCGTGGCGGATTTTTAACCGTTGGATTTTGCTCTGCCGGAATACGTCCATGCCATTCATCGTTCGGGTTATTTCCATCTAATAAGAACTTACCCTGACCTTTCCATTTTAGTGGAAAATAGCCGTTGGGAGTAATAGCAATATCGTTATCCATACTAGCAAAAACAAAATTTTGAGCCGGAGCAGTATAATAGGTTAATGCTTTACGGTAATCGTCATAATTGCTTGCCTTGTTTAACATGTAAAAGGTTTTTACATCGTTAGAGCCATAGTGGGCAATCCAACGTAAAGCGTAACCGGCCGGAATGTTATCTGCCTTGCTAAATTTCTCAGGTTTTTGATTTTCGAGGTAAACCACCGGACCGTGATGTGTATAGTATACCGTATCGCTCAAAGTTTCATCGCCTCTCACCTTAATGGTTTCTATCCGAGCGGTGGTGGCTTTCCATTGGTTGTTGTATTTGTATTCTTTATGGCTTTGGTCTTTAAAGCTAATTTTATACCAATCCAACACATCGGAACCTACATTGGTTACACCCCAAGCTACTTTGCTGTTAAAACCAATGATTACGCCTGGTGCACCCGGAATGGATACGCCATATACGTTCATATCTTTAGTTACCAATTGCACTTGGTACCAAATGGAAGGCAAGGTGAGGTCTAAATGCGGATCGTTTTCTAACATGGGTAGGCCGGTACTGGTTTTTGAACCCGATACCGCCCAGTTATTGCTTCCAATAACTTCATCTTTTTCTTTGGTTTTTATGCCAGCGGTAGCAGTAGGTTCTGTGGTGGTGGTAGCCGAAGGAACCGGCACTTTTTTAAAGTTCCAAGCGGTCCCATTCGGTATAATCGGATCTTCTCGTAAGGGATAATCAGGAAAAAGGTCTTTAACTATATCTGGGCCATATTTTTCTAAAATATTAGTCATGTAAAATTCATTGGAACTGCTGGCCAAGGTAGCCGACATTAATTTTAAGAGATAAGCCGAGTTAATGGGTGTCCATTCTTCGGGTGCATAATCCAATAATTTAAATTCAATCGGATAATCGCCAGGTTTCAACGAATGGATGTAGGCATTCACTCCCTCGGCATAGGCATTCATCAATTCGGCTACTTCTGGGTCTTGCATCATGGTCTTCACCATATTTTCGGCACCAAAGCCCATGCCCATTCTACGCTGAAAACGGTCTATTTCTATAGCTTTTGGTCCAATTACTTCGGCCAAACGGCCCGAAGCAAAACGGGTTTGAAAATCCATTTGCCACAAACGGTCTTTAGCCGTTAAATAGCCTTGGGTAAAGTATACATCGTGGTTGTTTTCTGCAAAAATATGCGGTATACGTTGATCGTCGAATTGTACGGTAACTTCTCCCTTAAGTCCGGCTAAAGAGAGAGCGTTTTCGGTCGCTGTATTTTTTGATTCGGCATTTTTCCAGAATCCTTGAAAAGGATCGAGGAATTTACCTAAGGGAGGTACAGCTCCCCATTTGTGGTTTAAACTCCAAGTAAGTGCCAAGGCAAGTACCGCAGTAAACAGAAATTTCAACATTTTCATACGTATTGGCTAGTTTTTTGTGAATTGGTTTTTAACTATTTAAATGTAAGTATTTTTTAAACAAACAAGGCCTAGTGTGAGGTTTTAAGTGCTTTAGGGCTATTTTTAATGAAAATAGATGATGGGGAGTACCTATTTCATTTGCGAATTAAGCGTAAAAAATATTTGTTATGTATGAAATTAGTATTAAGTTTATATTTGATTTATAAAAATCAAACCAAATTATAACTTAAAAATTATCACTATGCGTAAAATTTTTACCCAATTTGCAGGTGCATTCATTATGCTCCTGTTATCGGTTTCTACCTTAATGGCGCAAAGCGTTACCATTAGCGGTACTGTTACCGACAAAACAAGCAAAGAAACCCTACCGGGAGTTTCTGTTACCGTAAAAGGTAAAACTATTGGTGCTTCTACTAATGGTTCCGGTAAATTCAGTTTTACTACTACACAAAACACTCCGTTTACCGTAGTAGTTTCTTATTTAGGCTACAAATCTGTAGAAGCTACTGTTAGTAGTGCTACTAGTAGCTTAAGCATCGAATTAGAGGCGCAAGCTATTCTTGGTCAAGAAGTAGTTGTGGCTGCTTCTCGTACACCAGAAAAAATCTTGGAATCGCCAGTGTCTATTGAGCGTGTAAGTGCTGCTGCTATTAAAGAAAGCGGAAACAACTCGTTTTACGATGCTTTGGCTAACCTTAAAGGTGTAGAGAGTAGCTCTCAGTCTTTAACCTTCCGTTCTATCAATACCCGTGGTTTTAACTCAAACGGTAACGTTCGTGTAAACCAAATTACCGATGGTATGGATACACAAGCTCCAGGCTTGAACTTCTCGGTTGGTAACATTATTGGTTTATCAGAATTAGATGTAGAAAGCGTGGAATTATTGCCAGGTGCTTCTTCTGCATTATATGGTTCTGGTGGTACCAACGGTACGATGTTAATGAACTCTAAAAATCCGTTTACCTACCCAGGTTTAAGCGTACAGTTAAAAACTGGTGGTAACCACATTAACGATCCGAGTAGAGCTTCTGCAGCTTTGCACGATTACTCTTTCCGTTATGCGGTTAAAACTAATAACAACCGTTTTGCGTTTAAAACAAGCACTTCTTACCTTGCTGGACAAGATTGGGGTGGTAACGATGAGACTAATTTTGATAGAAATGCACAAGGTGCAAAAGCTGGTACTCGTGCAACTGATCCGGGTTACGATGGTGTAAACACCTATGGTGATGAAACCTTAATCCCTTCATTGAGATCAATTGCGGCTGCTCCTGCTGGCGCCGTTGCCGCTGCACTTGCAGCAGGTTATACCACAACTACATTACCAGCATCTCTTTCTCCTTATTTGCCAGTTTATTTGGCTTATTATGGCGCATTCACTGGTGGCGTGAACCAATATCCAACAAATCCATTAACTCGTACTGGTTATAAGGAAAGTGATTTAGTAGATTACAATACCAGATCGGTTAAAAGTTTAAACTCTATTCACTACAAATTGAATAGTACGGTAGAAGCTAGTTTAGCCGCAAGTTGGGGTTCGGGTACTACGGTATATACCGGTTCTGAGCGTTATTCTATTAAAAACTTCAAATTATCTCAGTATAAAGCAGAGATTAAAGGTAACGACTTCTATTTAAGAGCCTATACCACTCGTGAAAACTCGGGTGATTCTTACAATGCAACTGCATTGGGTTCTTATTTAAATGAGTACTACAGCCCATCTTCAACTACTTGGGTGCCTACATATTTAGGTGCATTTACCAGTAAAATTTTACCAGTAGCTGTTGGTGGTGGTGGCTTAACTGCAGATGGAGCTAACGCTTTTGCCCGTGGTGCTGCTGATGCAAATAGATACCAACCAGGTAGCCCAATGTTTAATTATGTAAAAGACATTCTTACTTCTAGAACTATTGGTTCTGTAGGTGGTGGTGCTAAATTTGCCGATAAAACATTTGTGAACCAATACGAAGGTATGTACAACTTTACCAATGCGCTTAAAGGTGCGGTAGAATTACAAATTGGCGGTATGTACAGAGAATATACCTTAAAATCTAACGGTACTATCTTTAATGATTTAACTCAAAAATTAAACATTGAAGAATACGGTGGTTTTATTCAATTGGGTAAAAAATTCTTGGATGATAAATTGAAAATTACTGCGGCTACGCGTTACGATAAGAGCCAAAACTTTGAAGGTCAGTTTACGCCACGAGTTACTGGTGTGTACACCGTTGCGCCTAACAACAACATTCGTGTATCGTACCAAACTGGTTTCCGTATCCCCACTACTCAAAACCAATACATCAGCTTAAATACTGGTTCTACTACCTTAGTAGGTGGTATTGCTAGTACATTAGATGCATTTGGTTTACGCAGTGGTTTAGGACAAGGCTATACACGTAATAGTGTTGTAGCTGGTGCACCAGTTAAATACAACTTTAGTTCTGCATTGAAACCCGAAAAATCACAATCTGTTGAATTGGGTTACAAAGGATTAATTCTACCTAACTTATTGGTGGATGTATATGGTTACAGCACGCAGTATAAAGATTTCATTGCAAGTTTAGCTTTGTTAAGAGCTGAGACTGCTGGTGTTGCTACCGGTGCTATCCCAACTACATCAAGTAGATCATTTGGTACTGTTGTAAACAATCCAGATAAAGTAAAAGCATACGGTTTTGGTATCGGTGCCGATTACTTATACAATGATTTCAGATTTAGTGCTAACTTCTCTAGCGATAGATTGCAAGAAAGCACTTCTGATTTGCAGAGTGAATTCAACACACCTGAGTACCGTTACAATGTTGGGGTATCTAATGCCAACTTGTACAAAAATATAGGTGCTAGTGTATCGTACAGATACCAAGGTGCCTACAAATGGCAGTCGGTATTTATTGCTGGTGATGTAGACGCTTTTGGTACTATGGATGCGCAGGTAAACTTCCGTTTCCCAGCTCAGAAATTAACCATGAAATTTGGTGGATCTAACATCTTAAACAAATACTACAGAACTAACTATGGTAACCCAATGGTTGGTGCAGTGTATTATGTATCCTTCACTTTCGATCAGTTGATGAGAAAATAATAAGACCCCGGTTTTATTTAAAAAGCCCCGAGAATTTCTCGGGGCTTTTTTTGTACCCATTTTTTTTAGGAAATAGTACTTATAAAATTTAGGAATTAGTCCCTAAATTTTTAGGTATAAAAAAACCCCTGCCGCAAGGCAGAGGTTTTTAAAAGGCTAATGTTAATTAGCTTAAGCTGGTAGCGTATTGCGCTAAATCAACCAATTTGTTGGAGTAGCCCCATTCGTTATCGTACCAGGATACTACTTTTACGAAGTTATCATTTAAGGAGATACCTGCTTTGGCATCAAAAATAGAGGTACGAGCATCGCCCAAGAAATCTTGAGAAACTACTTCATCTTCGGTATACCCTAAAATACCTTTCAATTCTCCATTGGCAGCAGCTTTCATAGCCGCTTTAATGGTGTCGTACGAAGCAGATTTGGCTAAACGTACGGTTAAATCTACTACCGATACGTCGGCTACCGGTACACGGAACGACATGCCCGTTAATTTCCCTTTCAATTCCGGGATAACTAAAGCAACCGCTTTGGCCGCACCCGTAGAGGAAGGAATAATATTTTGGTAAGCCCCACGGCCACCACGCCAATCTTTAGCAGATGGGCCATCAACCGTTTTTTGAGTAGCGGTAACGGCGTGTATGGTGCTCATTAAACCTTCTAAAATACCGAACTCATCATTTAATACTTTGGCAATAGGCGCCAAGCAATTGGTGGTACAAGAAGCATTGGAGATAATTTTTTGATCGGGTGTTAGCGATTTGTGGTTTACGCCCATTACAAAAGTTGGGGTATCGTCTTTAGCTGGAGCAGAAATAACTACTTTTTTAGCACCGGCAGTAATGTGTTTTTCCGCATCGGCTTGGGTTAAAAACAAACCCGTACATTCCAATACCACATCGGTGCCCAATTCGCCCCATTTTAATTGCTCTGGGTCACGTTCAGCAGTTACACGTACGGTTTTGCCATTAATTACCAATTTTCCGTTTACCACTTCTACTTCGCCTTTAAAAGGTCCGTGGGTAGAATCGTATTTTAATAAATAAGCAATATAGTCTACATCCATTAAATCGTTAATACCCACAATTTCGATGTCTTTACGTTCTGCGGCAACACGGCAAGCTAAGCGTCCAATGCGTCCAAATCCGTTAATTCCAATTTTCATTTTTACTGATTTTTATATGGTGATTGTATTCGTTGATAGTCAAAATTAAGAGCTACAAAGTTATTAATTTTAGCGATTTTTTTTGGTGTAAAATATACCTAGTAAATTATCAACATTCTTTTTCTTGCTGCACGAATAAATCTATCTTTATACAAAAACAGACCACCTATTTTGGAAGCCTTATTGCCTACATTTGAGTCCATTTTCTCTATCGATTGTGTCATTTTTGGCTTTGATCGTGGTGAGTTGAAAGTTTTGCTTATTGAGCGAAATGAAGAACCTTTTAAAGACAGCTTTGCCTTGCCTGGTTATTTGGCAGCACAAGATGAAAGTATTGATGCTGCCGCTCAGCGTATTTTATATGAATTAACCGGTTTGCGTGATATTTTTATGGAGCAGTTTCATACTTTTGGCGAAGTGAACCGCCACCCGCAGGGAAGAGTAATTACCGTGGCTTATTTTGCCATGCTCCGCATAAATGGTAAAAAAGAATTAAAGCCAATAAGTAGTTTTGCAAAAAAAGCTTTTTGGCATCCGGTATACAAATTGCCCCAATTGGCATTTGACCACAGTATTATTTTTGAACGGGCCCTGCTTAAAATAAAACGAAAGATTACCTATCAGCCCATTGCTTTTGAGTTGTTGCCCGAAAAATTTACGCTCACTCAGCTACAAACCTTGTATGAAGCCGTGTTAAATAAGAAATTAGATAAGCGGAATTTCAGAAAAAAAATGCTCAATTACGGCATACTAAAAGAGCTTGGTGAAAAACAAAAAGGCGTATCGTTTAGAGCCGCTAACTTATACAAGTTTGATAAGCGTACGTACGCCAAATTATTTAAAAACGAATTGTCGTTTTAACCTAAATCTAGTTCAGCTATAATGCCCGATTTCTCCCATCTTCACGTTCATACCCAATTTTCTTTGCTCGATGGGGCGGCAGATATTACCCGTTTATTTAAAAAAGCAGAAGCCGATGGCATGAAAGCCATGGCCATTACCGATCATGGAAACATGTTTGGGGTGTTTAAATTTGTGGCTGAGGCCAAAAAATTTGGCATTAAACCCATTGTGGGTTGCGAATTTTATGTAGTAGCCGACCGACATAAAAAGGTATTTACCAAAGAAAATCGCGACCAGCGCTTCCATCAACTCCTATTAGCTAAAAATACAAAAGGCTACCAAAACTTGGTAAAACTATCTTCCTTGGGGTATATGGAAGGTTTGTATAGCAAATGGCCTCGTATTGATAAGGAACTGATATTGCAATATCACGAAGGACTTATTGCCACCACCTGTTGTTTGGGGGCCTCTGTTCCTCAAGCTATTTTAAAAGATGGCGAAGAAGCTGCCGAAAAGGAATTTAAATGGTGGTTAGATTTGTTTGGCGATGATTATTATATCGAGCTACAGCGACACGATATTCCGGAGCAAGAGAAAGTAAATGAGGTATTGCTTCGCTTTGCTAAAAAGCACCAAGTAAAAGTTATTTGCTCTAACGATTCGCATTACGTAGATCAACAAGACTCAAATGCCCACGATATTTTATTGTGTGTAAATACCGGCGATGTGCAAAGTACGCCCATTGCCACCGATGAGGAAGGTGGACGGGGTTATCGCTTTGGTTTTCCGAACGACCAATTCTATTTTAAAAGTCAGGCTGAAATGGCCACCGTGTTTCATGATTTACCCGAAGCCCTCGATTATACCAACGAAATTGTGTCTAAAGTAGACACGCTAGATTTGAAACGTGATATCATGCTTCCGAATTTCCCAATTCCGGATGCCTTTAAGTTACATGCCGACGATACCCTAAACCAATGGGAATATTTACGAGATATTACCCTAAAAGGGGCACATAAACGTTATGTAGATCTTAGCCCCGAAGTACAAGAACGTATTGATTTTGAGCTGAATACGATCAAAATTATGGCCTTTGCTGGCTACTTTCTTATCGTTTCCGATTTCATACAAGCCGGTAGAGATATTGGCGTATTTGTTGGTCCGGGCCGTGGTTCGGCAGCAGGTTCGGTGGTGGCTTATTGTATTGGCATTACCAATATCGATCCCATTAAATACAATTTACTTTTTGAACGTTTCTTAAATCCCGATCGTAAATCAATGCCCGATATTGATACGGACTTTGATGATACCGGTCGCCAAAAAGTGATTGATTATGTGGTAGATAAATATGGTAAAAACCAAGTAGCTCAAATTATTACCTATGGCTCTATGGCCGCCAAATCGAGTATTAAAGATGTAGCTCGGGTGTTAGATTTGCCCTTATCAGAATCCAATGCTTTAGCCAAATTGGTACCCGACAGACCGGGTACCAACTTGGTGCAAATGATGACGGCCCCTTTAAATGTGTTGAGCAAAGAACTCAACCCCGATGATTTAGAAAACGTAAAAAAACTCCGTAAAATAGCCGAAGACGTAAAAAGTATTCAAGGCCGAGTATTAAAAGAAGCCCTCATTTTAGAAGGCTCGGTGCGCAACGTAGGTATTCACGCTGCCGGCATTATCATCGCTCCCGAGGATTTAACCAATATTATTCCCGTAGCCACTTCCAAAGAATCAGACTTGTTGGTTACCCAATACGATGGCCGGGTAATTGAAGATGCCGGGGTTATTAAAATGGACTTTTTGGGCTTAAAAACCCTCACCATTATTAAAGATGCCTTGCGCTTAATCAAACAAAACCACGGCGTGGTTATTGATATCGATACCATTTCCTTAGAAGATACCAAAACCTTTGAGCTCTACCAACGTGGCGATACGAATGGGACTTTTCAGTTTGAGAGTGATGGTATGCAAATGTATTTACGGGAATTAAAACCCGATAAATTTGAGGATTTAATTGCCATGAACGCCCTGTATCGTCCGGGACCGATGGCCTACATTCCGCAATTTATTACCCGTAAACATGGCCGCGAAGCGGTGTTATACGATTTAGCGGATATGCAGGAACACCTGGAAGAAACCTACGGCATTACGGTGTACCAAGAGCAGGTGATGCTTTTATCGCAAAAGTTGGCCAATTTTAGTAAAGGCGATGCCGATGTATTGCGTAAAGCAATGGGTAAAAAAGATTTGGGTGTACTTAATAAAATGAAGGCCCAGTTTGTGGAGGGTTGCCTTGCCAATGGCCACGATGCCAAAATATGCGAAAAAATATGGACCGATTGGGAAGCTTTTGCACAGTACGCTTTTAACAAATCGCATTCTACCTGTTACGCTTTTGTGGCCTACCAAACCACCTATTTAAAAGCCAATTATCCGGCCGAATACATGGCTTCGGTGCTAAATAACCAAGGTAATATTGATAAAATAGCCTTTTTTATGGACGAATGTCGTAAAATGGGCATTCCGGTATTGGGGCCAGATATAAACGAATCGGAATTGAACTTTACCGTAAATAAAAAAGGAGAAATTCGCTTCGGCATGTCGGGGATAAAGGGAGTGGGCGAAAAAGCCGTAGAAACTTTGGTAGAAGAACGCCTATCTAAGGGTGTTTTTAGTAGTATTTACGATTTTGCCCGTAGAGTTAACCCCAGAACGCTTAACAAAAAAGTATGGGAAAATTTGGTGTACAGCGGCGCTTTCGATGCTTTTGAAAACAATAGAGCTAAGTTTTTTGTTAAAACCGATGGGCTAAATACCGCCATAGATCGCTTAACCAAATACACCAACGATTTCCAAAATCAGCAAAGCTCTACCCAAAATTCGCTATTTGGAGGAACCGCCGATGCCCATATTGCCGAACCTACCTTGCCCGAATGTGAGGAGTGGGGCTTGTTGGAAAAATTAAAATACGAAAAAGAAGTCATCGGTATTTATTTAACCGGTCATCCTTTAGATAATTACCGTTTCGAAATAAACAATTTTTGTAGCCACAAAGCGAAGCATTTAGCCTTAATAAACCGAGTAAAATCGGGCGAAGGCTTGGATGAAGACCTCATGGAATTCTCTAAATTAAAAGGCAGAGAATTAATCGTAGGTGGCTTGGTTTCTAAATCTACCCACCGCATGTCTAAAACGGGCAAACCTTTTGGCTCTTTTATTTTTGAAGATTACCAAGAATCGGTAGAAATGGTGCTTTTTGGCGACGATTATGTGAAATTAAAACAGTTTATGGAAGATGGCTACTTTTTACAACTCAGGGGAGTGGTAGCCGAACGTTTCCGCCAATCGGGCAATTGGGAATTTAAAATAAACAGTATTTCACTGCTATCTGAATTAAGAGATAAGCTAGCCAAAGTGCTTACCGTACAGGTGCCTCTAAGCGAACTTTCGCCAACACTCACCGCTCAATTAAACACCTTACTACAGGAGAATGCGGCGGATCACCCCAATCGGAAATGTGCTTTGCGCTTTAAGTTGGTAGATGTAGAGGAAGGTACGAGTTTAGAAATGCCTGCTAAAAACATTAAAATTAATCCTACAGATACGTTGCTTTGGCAGTTACAAGGTATTCAGGGCCTGAGTATTAAGTTAAATTAGTGTCACAAAGGTGGCCGATAATTTTTCTAAGCCGGGCAATGGCGTATATTTGAGTATTCATTTAAAAAGATAAAAACATGGCACTAGTAATTACAGATGCAAACTTCGATGAAGTGGTATTGAAATCAGATAAACCCGTATTGGTAGATTTTTGGGCAGAATGGTGTGGCCCTTGCCGCATGGTAGGCCCAGTGGTAGAAGAACTTGCCAAAGAATTTGAAGGTAAAGCTGTGGTAGGAAAAGTAGATGTAGATAGCAACCCCGAAATTTCTATGAAATTTGGCATTCGTAATATTCCGGCTTTATTATTTTTTAAAGGTGGCGAAATTGTAGACAAACAAATTGGTGCGGTGCCTAAATCGGTATTGGCGCAAAAATTAAACGCTCAGTTATAGTAAAACTTTAATTCATTTTAAAAAAAGCCCTCCCGAATCTCGGGAGGGCTTTTTTTATGCCTTATCCAGTGCTTCCAGCAGGAGGGCGCAAGCTTCTTCAATTTCTTCATCGCCAATACTAAGTGGGGGAGCAATGCGTAAGGCCGTGTTGCAATGTAAAAACCAATCGATAATGAGGCCATGTTCTTGGCAGTAGCTTGCTACCTTGTGTACCAACTCAAAATCGCCCAGCTCTATGCAAAGCATGAGGCCTTTTCCCCGTATTTCTTTAATCTTGGGGTGAACTAAAAATTTTCTAAAAAGTGCTTCTTTGGCTGCCACACCGGCTATTAGGTTTTCTTCTAAAAGCGCAGTTAAGCTAGCCAATCCGGCTGCACAACTTACGGGGTGCCCACCAAAGGTAGTAATATGCCCTAAAATGGGGTTTTCTTTTAATACATCCATCACCTCTTTAGCAGCTACAAAGGCGCCAATTGGCATACCGCCACCCATACTTTTAGCTAATAATACTACATCGGGTACAATGCCAAAATGTTCAAAAGCAAAGAGCTTGCCTGTGCGGCCAAAGCCGGCCTGAATTTCATCTAAAATGAGTAAGGAGCCGGTTTCGGTGCAGCGCTTCCGTAGCGCCTGCATATAGGCTTTATCGGGCACTCTAATGCCTGCTTCGCCTTGTATGCTTTCTAAAATAACTGCGGCTGTTTTAAAGGTTATATGCGCTAATTGTTCGTGCTGATTTACGTGTATGAAGCGAATATCGGGCAATAGCGGACGATAGGATTGTTTGTATTCTTCGTTGCCCATTACGCTTAGCGCACCGTGGGTGCTACCGTGGTAGGAGCCATTAAAAGCAATAATTTCAGACCGATTGGTGAAACGCTTGACTAATTTTAGGGCCCCTTCGGTAGCTTCTGCACCCGAATTAACAAAATAAACCGAGTTAAGCGACGAAGGCAATACGGAAACCAACTTTTGTGCAAATTGTACTTGCGGTGCTTGTATATATTCGCCGTATACAGTGAGGTGTAAATAGCTGTCCACCTGCTTTTTTATGGCCTCTACCACTTTCGGGTGCCGATGGCCCAAATTGCTCACCGCAAAACCCGATACAAAATCAAGGTATCGTTTTCCATCGGGGCTGTATAGATATAAACCTTCTGCCCGTTCAATTTCTAATAGCTTTGGGCTAGTAGAAGTTTGTGCAGTGTTTAATAAAAAAAGCTGTTTGGTGCTAAGCATATGCAAACATACAAAAAAGGCCTCCAGATTTCTCTGAAGGCCCTCGAAACAAATTATTAACCACAACTTATTGTTTTCGTTCTCTGAGTTCTCTAATCAACTCATTTTTAAAATCCCGTTCTGCTTGAAACAATTTTACTATTTTTTCGGGTGACAAAACCTTGGCAAATTCACGGGTATAGCGTTTTTTTAGCTCAAGCACTTTGCTTTCCATATCTAATTGCCTATCAATTTGATCATTCGCAGATAACTGATTTTGTTTTTGCAGATCGCCTTTACGTAGTTGCATTAAAGCTTGTAGCTCATTTTGAAACTGGTTATACACCGGCCAAAATTTTTCTGCTTCACGGCTACTTAAGTCTATACGTTGTGTTAAAAAGGCAATTTTTGCAGTTTCTAAACGCTCCATACGTTCCTCTTGATTCCTTGGTGCTGGCGGGCGGTTGCCTCCAAAATCTCTGGATTGGGGCGGAGAGCCACCTGGACGATTGGGGCGTGGGTTTATTTGCGCTTGAGCCGCACCAAAACCTAGGGCAACAAAGCATAAAACGAGTATGTGCTTTAAAAATAGATTTTTCATAATATTTGATTCACGTAATTTTCTAATTCTTGGGTACTGATATTTTTTTCTTCTAAATGTAGTGTTTCGGTGTTTACTAGCATCAATTCGGTGTCCGATTCATCTATATTTGTTTGCAAATAGCTAACTATTTCTTGATCCGTAATGGCATCGAAATTAGGCGTTTCTGCCGATTCTTGATTTAAATACACAAAGGTGCCCGCTACCAAGGTAATGCAAGCAGCTGCTGCATAGCGCATCCAAAGCTGAATAACTTTAGGTTTAGCTATTGGTGCTTGTGTAGTACGAGCTAAAATAGCAGATTGCAAGTCTTTAAAGTAGCCATTTGGAACCGTGTATGGATTTGTTTTTTCCATGCCAGCCAAATGAGGTGCTTCGCTTCCCAAATCTTCTATGTCTTTTTTGCGTGTCATTGTGTTTTAGATGTGATTGCCTACTAAAGGTTTAATCGTGTTGTACTAATTGTTGTTCTATCTTTTTTACGGCAAGGTGAAAGGAGGCCTTTAATGCGCCTACGCTGGTTCCCAATACCGAAGAAATTTCTTCGTATTTCATCTCTTCAAAATATTTCATCTGAAAAATTAGTTTTTGCTTTTCAGGTAAGGTTTCAATAGCCCTATATAATTTCTGTTGAATTTGATCTCCACTAAAACCATCCGACGTGCCAAAACTGTCAGCCGTGTTTTCCGTTAACTCATCAAAAGAGGTGGTGTTTTGTCGTTTCTTTTTTTGAAGAAATTGCAGGCATTCGTTGCTGGCAATGCGGTACATCCAGCTATACAGTTGGGCATCTTGGCGGAACCGGTCGAGGTTGTTCCAAACTTTTATAAAAATTTCTTGCACCAAATCGTCGGCATCGTCGTGGCTTACCACCATGCGTCGTACATGCCAATAAATTTTTTGCTGATATTTTTCTACCAGGTGTGCAAAGGCAGCATTGCGGGTTTTTTCCCCAGCAAACTGTTCTAATATTTCAGCATCTGATAGTGGCATTCTTGGTATGTTAGCCCAATTCAGTAACTACTGAATTTTTATTTGGCGGTTTTTCTAGCTAGTACTTTTTGCACGGCAGCTACAATGGCTTCGGTACTTAAACCGTATTTCTCCATCAATTGGTCGGGTGTGCCACTTTCGCCAAAACTATCGTTTACTGCAACATACTCTTGAGGGCTAGGTAGGTTTTGTGCCAAAACTTGCGCAATACTATCTCCTAATCCTCCTAAACGATTGTGTTCTTCGGCGGAAACTACACATCCGGTTTTTGCTACCGATTGTAAGATGGCTTGTGCATCTAAAGGTTTAATGGTATGAATATTAATAATTTCTGCATCAATACCCATTTCGGCTAATTTTTCGCCGGCTTCAATGGCTTTCCAAACCAAGTGTCCGGTGGCAAATATGCTCACATCTTTTCCTTCGTTCACCATCCAGGCTTTCCCAATTTCAAATTTCTGGTCGGCATCTGTAAAAACAGGTACGCTAGGGCGACCGAAACGTAGGTACACAGGGCCTTCGTGTTTTGCAATGGCAATGGTAGCAGCTTTGGTTTGATTATAATCGCAAGGGTTAATAACGGTCATGCCCGGAAGCATTTTCATTAAGCCAATATCTTCTAAAATTTGGTGCGTGGCGCCATCTTCGCCAAGGGTTAAACCGGCATGAGAGGCACAAATTTTTACGTTCTTATCGGAGTAGGCAACCGATTGGCGAATTTGATCGTATACTCGGCCTGTAGAAAAGTTGGCGAAAGTTCCGGTAAAGGGGATTTTGCCTCCAATGGTTAGCCCAGCTGCAATCCCAATCATGTTGGCTTCGGCAATGCCCACTTGGAAAAAGCGCTCGGGAAATTCTTTTTGAAAGGCATCCATTTTTAAGGAGCCAGTTAAGTCGGCACAAAGCGCCACTACGTTTTCGTTATGTTTTCCGGCTTCTACTAAACCAGCACCAAACCCAGAACGGGTATCTTTTTTCTCGGTATATGTATATTTTTTCATGAGGTGTGTTGCTGATTAATAGTCGCCTAAAGTTTCTTCTAATTGGCCCAATGCGGCTGCTAATTGCTCGTCGCTTGGTGCAATGCCATGCCATTTGTGGGAGTGCATCATAAAATCGACGCCATTGCCCATTTCGGTTTTCATTAAAATAAGTACGGGTTTTCCTTTTCCGGTTTTGCTTTTTGCTTCGGCAAGGCCTCGTTGTACGTCGGCCATATTGTTGCCATCCATACTTAACACTTCCCAACCAAAAGCCTCCCATTTGGCTCTTAAATTACCTAATGATAAAACCTGCTCTGTTGAGCCATCTATTTGCTGGCCATTTACATCAACGGTGGCAATCAGATTATCTACTTTATGGTAGGGCGCATACATGGCTGCTTCCCAAATTTGGCCTTCTTGCAATTCGCCATCGCCGTGTAAACTGTATACCAAAGAAGCATCTTTATTTAGCTTTTTAGTAAGTGCGGCACCAATGGCTACCGAAAGGCCTTGGCCAAGCGACCCAGATGCTACACGAACACCTGGTAAATGTTCGTGGGTGGTTGGATGCCCTTGAAGGCGTGTATTTAATTTACGGAAAGTGGCTAGTTCTTTTACATCAAAATAGCCGGAACGGGCTAGCACGCTATAAAATACGGGCGAAATATGTCCGTTTGATAAAAAGAAGATGTCTTCATTCTTGCCATCCATACTAAAATTGGTATGGTGATTTAGGGTATCGAAATATAGAGCTACCAAAAAGTCGGCGCAGCCTAATGAGCCTCCCGGGTGTCCGGATTGGCAGGCGTGTACCATGCGTAATATATCTCTACGTACTTGGCTGGCAATTTGGGTTAAGCGATGAGTATCTGTGGCCATAGGTGGTTTGTTCTTAGGCACAAAATTAACCCAATGCTTTGGCTATTTGTGGCCTAAGTTTTACACATCGCAGCTTTTTTATTCACAAATTTAGCTGAGCAAATCAAGTACTTGTTGGCTTGCTCGACTTGTTTCTACCTTTTCGATGATATGGGCAATTTTACCTTCGGCATTAATGATAAAAGTTTTACGTGCAGTGCCCATATATATTTTACCATACATGCTTTTTTCTACCCAAACACCATACGCTTCTACTAACTTTTTATCGGTGTCTGCTAATAACGTAAAGGGTAGTTGAAATTTCCCAATAAATTTAGCGTGAGATTTTTCATCGTCTGTGCTTACGCCTAGTAGCACCAAGCCTTTGTCTTGTAAGGATTGGTAATTGTCTCTAAAATCGCAGGCCTCTGCCGTACAACCGGGAGTGGCATCTTTTGGGTAGAAGAAAAGTATTACTGTTTTCCCTAGAAAATCACTCAATGAAACCTGATTTCCGTTTTGATCGTTTACGCTAAAAGCCGGAGCGATATCGCCTTGTTTTACTGTTGCCATAATTATCTAATAAAGGTTGTTTTATAGGTAGATTTATTATCTTTTTTATCTGTTATTTCGAGTTCTAATTGGTGTGTACCTGCTTCAGTTCTATCATCAAACGTATGCCAAAGGCTGTTTGTTTTTTGGTCGTATTCAAACAATACCCATTGCCCGTTTATAGTACCATTAAACTTTCCAATACCTGAAAGTTGATCTGCAATTTTAAAAACTAGTTTAGTTTTTTCTGTCATTATTTTGTTTTTATTGAGCGTAATGGGTGCAATACTTGGTGCTACCGAATCTAATGTAACGTAAAAAGTACCAAATGATTTTACTTGAGCACTTACCCACCCATTTTGGTAGGTACTTTCATAGCTAGTTCCTTTGGTATCTCTAATTAGTGTTTTAGCTTGTAATTTTTCGGGTATTGATCCATCAACTTTAATATTCAAGGTGTATGCTTGATGTATAGGTGTGCTAGCTTTATAGATGCGGTGTTGTGGCGAATAGCTTCCGGCAATTTTGGCTGTAGTGGCATACTCAAAAGCGATATCGTTGTATAAGGTACCTTTTGGTATGCTTAGTTGAATAGCCGTATTGCTGAAGGTATTGTCTTGACTGGCGTGAAATACATTTTCTTTAGCTAGTACTTTCTGTATGCTGCTTGTTGGGTTTCTTTGTACATCAAAATTAAGGGTGCTGCTGTTGCCTGCTACATCGGTAATGGTGTAACGTATTTGGTGTATGCGGTCATCTTTTAGCTGTATACGCCCATTTTTTTCTCCATAAATTTGCAATGGGTTCCCAGGGTCTACAAAGCTTTTATGTATAGAAATTCCCGTATTTTTTAGTGCAAAATAATCGAGGTGACTATTGATGGCTTTGGTATGATCGAAGCTAAATCGTTCCCAACTAGCCCGATAAATTACCTGTTCATCGAGATTTAATTCTATGGAATGAAGTCCATGAGAGGCACCCTGGGGGCTAGTTCTGTCTAGTGCTATTATTCCTAATCCAGCATCGGCTGGGAGTAGTATAGGCTGAGGGGTATTCATCAGATATTCGCCTTTACTAGCCAATATAGGTAGAGCTTTTTTGCTAGTTTTTTCGGAGAAAGGGACATCATTTAAGGTATATATATAAAGCGTTTTAAATTCCGGATTCACTTTATCTGGAATAGTTAAACCAAAAAGTTGTGGGTTGATGATTTCTTCTGTTTGTGTATCACGCAGTTCGAAATGTAAATGTGGCCCACCAGAGCTCCCAGTATTACCCGACCAGCCAATGAGTTGCCCTTTTTTTACTAAAATTTGGCTCGATTCTAGTGGAAAATCTACTTCAAATTGTTTTAAATCGTATTGAGCGCTTTTTACTTTTTGAGCCAAGCTGGGGGCATAGGCGCTAAGGTGTGCGTACACACTGGTGTAACCATTGGGGTGGTTTATGTAAATAGCTTGACCAAAACCACCAATTTGTACCCGTAAACGAGTTATATAGCCATCGGAAACGGCATATATTGGGTAACCTTCTCGTTGGTTGGTTCTAAAATCTAAACCCGAATGAAAATGGTTGGGGCGCAAGTCGCCAAAGCTACCAGCTATGGATGGGACTAAATCAAGTGGGTATCTAAAATCTTCTTTTGGGTATGTACCAGCTTTGTAGGGTTGTGCCTGAGTGTATGCGAACGAAAAGCAAAGGAGAAAAAGAAATATAAGCCGCATTATTTAATGTAAAAATCTAGTAGTTTTTCTTCTCCTAGGTATCCTTCTAGGTGATCGTCTATATTCACTTTACCTACACCTTCGGGTGTTCCAGTAAATAGTAAATCGCCTTTTCTTAGGGTGATGTATTGAGATACAAAGGCAATAATTCGGTCGAAGCTGAATAGTAGATCTCGGGTATTTCCTATTTGTACTTTTTGTCCATTTAGGTCTAAATGAAAAGATAAATTTTCTAAATCACCCAAACTTGCTTTGGGTATAAATTTACTAACCGGAGCAGAATGATCGAAAGATTTGGCCAACTCCCAAGGTAAGCCTTTTTCTTTGTGCTGTTGCTGAATGTCTCGGGCAGTAAAATCAATACCTAAGCCAATTTCATCAAAATAGGAATGAGCAAATTTTTCGGCAATGTGCTTTCCTTCTTTGCATATTTTTAGAACTACCTCAATTTCGTGGTGTATATCCGTGGTAAAAGTTGGATGGTAAAAAGGGGCATTGTGTAGTAAAATTGCCGTATCTGGTTTCATGAAAATTACCGGCTGACTGGGTAACGGATTGTTCAGTTCTTTTGCATGTTCGGCATAGTTACGGCCAACGGCTATAATTTTCATTTGCTACTTGTTGGGCTATTGTATGGAAATACGTTTAATAACGGTTTCGTTGCCAGCTATAAATCGAATAAAATATAAACCACTATTTAGGCTATCACCAATATTAAAAGTCGCATTTTGCTCTCCTGCAGGTACTTTTCTTGATAGTAGCGTGCTCACTTCATTGCCCAAAAAGTCCATAATTTTAATGGTCATGGTTACTTCTTTGCTTAAAGTATAGTTTACGTTTAACTGATCGGATATCGGATTGGGATATACTTTTACATTGCTAAGTACCTTGCCATCGGGTAAGTTTATTTTGTTAGTACTGGTGGTGCTTGGTTTTATTACCGATGGTTTAAAAGGCACCATGCTTACTTTTAACTTAGTTTTTAAGAAAGCTGGTTTTTCTTTGCGGGTATCGGTAATTTTTCCGCCAATTCTAGAGGCACTTGCACGAATGCTATCTGTTCTTAAAATAGGCTTTAACGTCTCTGCATAGGCATTCACATGCAATCCCCCTAAAATAAGAGTAGCAAATAAAAGGGTATGTACGGTTTTTTTGTAGAGTTTCCCCATATAGTTAAGCCTTGTGTAAAAATATATATAATTTCTAGGCTCTGTATATATGAAACTCTAGTTTTTATTTTTTTAACATAATTTAACGAAAATGATACAAAATGAGGTCATTTTAACTATCCAATCTTTTAGTTTGTAAATCGGAAATGTTGGTTTACTTTTGTTCGTTAATTTAAAACAAGTGAGCAATCATAAAAATCAACAAAAGCTTTCTGCAGCTGGCTTATTAATTAGTTTAGGTATTATTTATGGCGATATTGGTACATCGCCACTTTATGTATTTAAAGCTATTGTAGGTGATAGTATCATCACTACTGATTTAATCCTGGGCGGTTTATCGTGTATTTTTTGGACACTAACCTTACAAACTACTATTAAGTATGTACTTATTACGCTTCGGGCAGATAATAAGGGAGAGGGTGGAATTTTCTCTTTATATTCTTTAGTAAAAAGAAAAGCTAAATGGCTAACTATTCCGGCTATGATTGGTGGCTGTGCCCTTTTAGCCGACGGCATTATTACCCCACCATTTACGGTTTCTTCAGCCATTGAAGGGTTAATTATCGTAAATCCAGGTTTGCCCACTGTGCCTATAGTGATCGCCATACTTACGGTTTTGTTTATTATTCAGCAATTCGGAACCTCATTAGTGGGTAAAGCATTCGGGCCTATTATGTTTATTTGGTTTGGTATGATGGCGGTATTGGGTATCGTATTTGTGTTACAATATCCTGCAATTCTACACTCCATTAATCCATATTATGCCTACAAAATATTGGCTTCATCGCCCAGCTCTTTTCTAATTTTAGGTGCTGTTTTTCTGTGTACAACAGGTGCAGAAGCTTTGTATTCAGATTTGGGACATTGCGGCAGATCTAATATTCAGATCAGTTGGATTTATGTAAAAATTTGTTTGCTTTTAAACTATATGGGCCAGGGGGTATGGCTTTTACAGCACCAAGGTACTACCTTAAATGGCGCTAATCCGTTCTTCCAAATTATGCCTTCTTGGTTTTTAATCCCAGGCATTGCTATCGCCACGCTTGCAGCAATTATTGCTAGTCAGGCATTAATTTCAGGCTCTTTTACCCTTATTGCAGAGGCTGTTCGCTTAAACTTATGGCCAAAAGTTAGAATCAACTATCCTAGCAATCAGAAAGGCCAATTATATGTACCTTCTATTAATTGGTTATTATGGGTGGGCTGTTTAGTTGTGGTATTTATTTTTCGGGAGTCTACCAAAATGGAAGCAGCGTATGGCCTCTCTATCACTTTAGCCATGCTCATGACTACTATTCTCTTGAGTGTTTACTTGCTGCGCAAAAAAGTACCGTCCTATTTGGTAATCATTTTTTTAACCGTATATCTAATTATAGAATTAACATTTTTAACAGGCAACTTGGCAAAAATAATGCATGGTGGTTGGTTTACCATCGTGTTGGGGTCTATATTGTTTTCGGTGATGTGGGCCTGGTCTTCTGCCCGAAAAATTAAAAACAGATTTGTAAAATTTGTTGATATTGAAGAGTATTATCCAATTATTAAGGATTTAAGCGAAGATGAAACAGTACCCAAATTGGCTTCGCAATTGGTGTATTTAACGAGTGCAAATTTCCGCTCAGAAATAGAGTTAAAAATTATGTACTCCATTTTACAAAAGCAACCAAAACGTGCCGATGTGTATTGGTTGGTACACGTAGATGTAATGGATGAACCTTATATCAACGATTATAAGGTTGATTTCTTAATTCCGGGTAAATTAATTCGTATCGATTTTAAGCTTGGCTTTAGGGTAGAGCAGCGTATTAATGTACTGTTCCGTAAAGTGGTAGAAGATTTAGTTAAGAATAAAGAAGTAGATATTACCAGTAAACATCCTTCTTTAAATAAAAATCATATTGTGGGCGATTTTCGCTTTGTGTTGTTAGAGAAAGTGCTTTCTCGTTCAAATAAATTGCCTTTTTTGGAGCGGTTTATTATGAACTATTATTTCATTCTGCATAAACTAAGTTTATCTGAAGAAAAAGGCTTTGGTCTCGATTCTAGCTTTGTGAAAATAGAACGTGTACCGCTCATGGTCTCGGTACCAGAAAACATTATCTTAAATAGGATTAAATAAAAAAAAGCCCCGATACATTCGGGGCTTTTTTTTAGTGATTGTTTGGTTGGTTGAGCTTACTTCTGCGGTAGCTGTACCCGAAATAAATGCTTAGCCCAACAACTAGCCAAATGCTAAATACGAGCCAGTTTTTTACTGGAATTTCGGTCATCAAATAAAAGCAGCTCATTAAGCCCAATACCGGGATAATAGAGAAATTGTTTTTAAAACTTAAAATGGCTGATCCCGCACATATAAGGAGAAATAGATAGAACGGAATGTGGTGTTTCCAACTTTCCCATCCTTCGGAGAAATTTAGCTTGCTACCAATAAAATCGCTAAAGAACCAACCCAGTACCACTACTAAAATGGGGATAATGAACTTACCATTTACATAGGGAATACGGAAACGTTTTTGGGTGGGATTCTCATCTTTAGGTAAGTAAAGCACTCCACCACAAACCAACACAAAGGCGAATAAGGTACCAATACTCGTTAAATCAGTTACTAAGCTGCTATCTACAAATAATGCCGGTATAGCCACTAAAAAGCCAGTAATAATAGTTGCAAAAGCCGGTGTTTGATATTTCTTATGAATTTTACTGAACGATTTAGGTAATAAACCATCGCGGCTCATGCTCATCCAAATACGTGGTTGGCCCAATTGGAATATCAATAAAACACTAGTGGTGGCAATAACAGCACTAACCGAAATGATATAGCTAATCCAAGGTTTATTAATACGTTCAAATACGAAGGCCAATGGATCATCTACTTTTAACTCCGAATAGTTTACCATACCAGTTAATACCAATGCAATTAAAATGTATAAAACGGTACAAATAATGAGGGAGTAAATCATTCCCTTAGGTAAATCTCGTTGTGGGTTTTCACATTCTTCGGCTGTAGTAGAAATGGCGTCGAAGCCTATATATGCATAAAATACGGCCGATACGCCACGTAATACGCCGCTAAATCCGTTGGGTAAAAATGGTGTCCAATTGTGGGTATCTACATAAAAAAAGCCAATACCAATAACAAAAAGTATAACGGCAACTTTTAGTGCAACCATAAAGTTGGTACTCTTTTTACTTTCTTTAATACCTATATAGGCTAACCAAGTAACCAATATTACAATGAGCATGGCCGGAATATTCAAAAACACTTTAAAGTCGCCAATCATTGGTGCATTAGTCCAGGCTTGGTAAGCGTCTGATAAGTTGTTGTTTACTAATTTACCTGCAGCCATGGCAGTTTCTGCTTCTTGAAAACGAGCAAAAGCCGTGGTACTATCCATGGTAAGCCAGCCCGGCAAATGTACGCCAATACCCTGCAGCAGGTTATTGAAATAGCCACTCCAAGAAATAGCTACCACAATGTTGCCGATGGCGTATTCTAGAATTAAAGCCCAACCAATAATCCAAGCCACCAATTCGCCAAAAGCTACGTAGGCATAGGTGTACGCACTACCCGATACGGGTACACGTGAAGCAAATTCGGCATAACACAAAGCCGAAAAGCCGCAGGTTATGGCCGTAATAACAAATAAAATAGAAACACCGGGCCCACCATTAAAGGCTGCGGTGCCAATGGTAGAAAAAATACCCGCACCTATTACGGCAGCAATGCCCATGGCTGTTAAATCACGTACTTTCAAAACTTTGTTTAAGTTTTTTTGTTCGTGATCAGCATCAGAAAAACCTTCTTTTTGATCTTTTAATATGCCACTGATGGTTTTTTTTCTGAGGAAGTTGGCCATGCGTTTTTAGTTTTTAAAATATAGGTGATTTTGATAAAGATAAGAGGCTTGTTGGTAATATGAAATAGCTTCTTTACGTAGTTCGGGGTTAATGGCAATTGCTTTGATATCGCTGGTTTCGAAATTTGGCGCAAAAGCATTCAGCTTTTTGTTGGGCTGTAAAATATACAATTGCTTGTTTTTGATGAAACCTAAACTCTGATAGGTACTAATAAAGACACGTTCTCTGCCTTCTTCTAAACGAAAAATATCGTAGCCAAAAAATTTGCTTCGGTACTTGAAATTAAGCATGCCTAAAATAGTAGGGGCAATATCAATTTGAGCGGTAAGCCTATCAAAACGTTTTGGTTTTACGATGCCTGGTGCATAAATAATCATCGGAATGTGGTATTTATCTACTGGCAATTCTACTTTTCCGGCGCTCGAAGCACAATGGTCGGCCACAATCACAAAAATGGTTTTCTTAAACCAAGGTTTTTGTTGGGCTTCTTTAATAAATCGGCCAATCGCATAATCGGTATATTTTACAGCACCCTCACGTCCGCTATGCGAAGGTATATCGATACGGCCTTCGGGATAGGTATAGGGGCGGTGATTCGAAACCGTCATAATATGGCTAAAAAATGGTTTTTTATCTTGATAGTTTTTGTCTAACTCTTTTAAAGAAAGCGTAAACAAATCTTCATCGGCTACGCCCCAAATATTTTCGTAATGAATATCTTTCGGGTTAATGGCATCGCGATCGATGGCTTGATAGCCATTGTTGGCAAAGAAATAACCCATGTTATCGAAATAACTATAGCCGCCATAAATAAATTGTGTGCGGTAGCCTTTACTTTCAAATACACTTCCTAAAGAAAATAATCCTTCGTTATTAGGTCGCTTTACTATAGATTGTCCGGGCGTTGGTGGAATAGCTAGAGAAAGCGATTCTAAACCCCGTACCGTTCTGGTACCCGAAGCATAAAGCTGTGTAAATAAAATACCCTGGTCGGCTAAACCATCTAATTGCGGAGTAATGCCTTGAGTATTGCCAAAATGTGCCAAGAAACTAGCGCTTAAACTTTCTACACTAATGAGTACCACGTTGAGTTTCTTCTCTGGTTCTTGGTGGCTAATTTCTCGTTCTATGCCTACGCTGTTGTTTATAAATTTGCTATTTTTTTCTTGCAAAGACTTGCGTAAAATGCTTACCACTTCGTTTTGAGGCAAGGTTTGGTAAAAACTGGCATAATCTAATTCGTTGTTCCAAAAGGCCGAACCAAAATCGAACAATCCGTTGCCGGCTAACTCGTTGGCATATTCGTTTTCGCTAAATTTTTTACCCTTATTGCTCACCAAAAAGTAAGTAAGTAGCGGTAATAGTAGCAGCGGAATAGCGATGGTCGTTCTTTTACCAAAACGGATACTTGCTTGCATAGATTGCTTAACGGAAGGCCGTATTTTCCACAAAACCCCTACAGAAATAAGGAGAATAGCTATTAGTAATTTACCTATTGGGTACGATTGCCAAATGTTTCCTACCACCTCGGTGGTGTATACTAAATAATCAACAGCAATGAAGTTGTATCGGGTAGAAAACTCATCCCAAAAAAACCATTCGGATACGGCGTTGAAAATGCCAAGAAATACCATGATTAAAAAGTAGCCATACAGTACAAAACGATGGCCTGGTTTTCCATACCATTTGCTTGGCAAGAACCAACAGTATAAAACCAATGGAATAATGTAATAACTTAACATGGCTAAATCATAAAATAGACCGATGCTAAACACTCCGAGCAGATTTAGGATGTTCCAATCGAAACCGCTGCCCGATTTAAGTAATAGTGCCATTCGGGTAAATGTAGATATGGCTACACTGAGCAGTACTACCAGTTTTACCGGATAAAATTGCTCTTTAAAGGCTTTTTTGAGATAGCTAATCATCTTTTAAAATCTTGTTGTAAAATTTCTAGTTCGAGTTCTACAAAGCTTACCAATTCTTGAATGTAGGTGGCGCTAAAATCAAATTTAATACCTGCTGTTTCATAAATTTCGCGGATGGTTTTGGTGTAGCCAAGTTTTAAGGCGTTTAAATACTGCTCTAGGCCTTTTTTAGGATTTTCTTTGTAATTTTTCCAAACAGCAATGGCACCTAATTGGGCCATTCCGTACTCAATATAATAAAATGGTACTTCGAAAATGTGTAGTTGTTTTTGCCATAAATTAAGTTCGGCCTCTTGGTGCTCTGTCCAATCGATAAAGTTGGCTCCAAATTTTTCAAATGTATTTTTCCAAGCGGCACTACGTTCTTCGGTGCTGTGCTCGGGGTGGGTGTATATCCAATGCTGAAATTGATCGACTACCGCAACCCAAGGCAAGGTTTTTAAAACATCTTTTAGCTGTTCTTGCTTGGCACGGTTTAGTTCTTCGGGATTGGTAAAAAATTCATCCCAATGGTCCATGGAAATTAATTCCATGCTCATGGAGGCCAATTCGGCTACTTCCGATGGGCAATGTTTGAAATCGTTTAGCTCTAAATCGGCAGTAACAAAGGTGTGAATGGCGTGACCTCCTTCGTGTACCATGGTGGTTAAATCTCTAAAAGAACCTGCCGAATTCATAAAAATAAATGGGGCACCGGTTTCGGCTAATGGGTAATTGTAACCACCAGGGGCTTTGCCTTTGCGGCTCTCCACATCAAATAAACCATTGGTTTTCATGGCTTGTAAGCGATCGCCCAAAAAGGGGTCTAATTTCCCGAAACAAGCAATGGATTTTTCTATTAATTCGGTCCCGTCTTTAAATGGTTTTAAGGCAGGCTTACCCGAGATGTCTACTTCCATATCCCATGGTTGTAAACTTGGTAACGCTAAGGCTTTTTTGCGGGCATCGGCGTGTTTTGCCAAAACAGGTACCACGGTTTTCTCAATGGCTTCGTGAAACTGAAAACAGTCTTCGGGTGTATAATCAAAGCGCCCTAAGGCTGCAAACATGTAATCCCTAAAATTATCGAAATTGGCATTTTGAGCCACTTGGTGACGAAGGCCACGCAAGGTGTTAAACAAGTCGTTTAGTGTATTTTTTTCGACTAAACGCCTGTTACTAATTGTCTGCCAGGCATTTTTTCTAGTTTCTCGGTTGGTATCTTTTAAAAAAGTGGCTGCTTGTTCTAGCGTATATTCTTGCCCATTTAATGTTACCGACATGGCACCAGTAATGCCTTGGTATTTTTGCTGCTCTACCTGAATGGTGGTTTGCAGCGGAATGTTTTCTTCTCTAAAAAGCTCCAACGCTTTTTTGGTGCCACGAATTAATATGGCATATTTTGTTTGATCTAACTGAGCTAGAAAAGGGCTCTCTATAAATTTACGATTCAATTGATCGTTTAGGGAAGCTACATTAGGTTCAATCTCTGTGGCGAAATATTGAAAAGAATTCAATAAAGCTTCGTCGGCAGTATTGCAGGTCATGCGGATATAACGCCAAGCGAAATCTTCTTCTAGCAAGGCATCTATTTCACTCCGATCGCGAAGCCATTGTTCCAACTCGGCGGCTGAGCCAACGCTGCGTTTAGCCAATTCGTCAAAAATGGGGTAAAGGTTTTCCCAAGTAATTTCAAAAACACCTTTTATATACGCTCTTTCTTTTTTCTTTATCACCAAATCTTTCATAAAATCTTATAAAGGGCTTCTAAGCCACACATCTAAAAAATAGCAGAGGGCAAAAATAACCGAAGCAATGCCGTTGGTGGTTTGAAAAGCTCGGTCTACTTTGCTCAAATCAGTAGGCTTTACTAATCTATGCTGATATAGTAATAAAATGCCGAAGAAGGCTAGTCCAGCTAAGTAAAACCAACTCAAGGTGGTATAAAATACCGGCATAATTAAGCAAAAAAGTGCCAATACATGTAAAATTTCGGATACACGTAGGGCTTTTTTAGCACCTAGCCAAGCCGGTATAGAAAATAAGTTTTCTTGCTTGTCAAAAGCTTCGTCTTGCAGGGCATAAATAATATCAAATCCGCTTACCCAGCAGAATACGGCTAATGAAAAAAATATCGGTGTCCAAGCGAATGCCCCTGTAACTACTAAATAAGCACCCATAGGTGCTAAGGCTAAGCCCAAGCCCAACACCAAATGGCATAGGGGTGTAAAGCGTTTGGTAAAGCTATAGCCCAACACAACCAAGAGTGCAATGGGGCTCAATGCCAAACACAGTGGGTTAATAAAATAGGTGCTGGTAATAAATAAGGCTGAATTGAGCACTGTGAATAAAAGTGCTTCTTTTGGTTTTACTCGGCCGGCTGGAATATCTCTAGTGGCCGTTCTTGGATTTTTGGCGTCGATAGAACGATCTAAGTAGCGATTAAAAGCCATGGCAGCATTGCGTGCAAAAACCATGCAGGCCAGCATGAGCACAAACGATAGCCAATTGAAATTGTAGGATGTGGTATTTAACGCCAAAAAAAAACCAATGCAAGCAAAGGGTAAGGCAAAAACAGTGTGTGAAAAAAGTACTAATGAAACGTATTTTCTCATAAAACAAAGGCTTGGTTCAGTTCGCTGATGGAGCCTAATACCGCCTCTCTTCCTAAAGCATTTTCGGCAGAAGTAATGAAAATTTTAGGTACATCTTCGAAAGATTTTAGTAATTCCTTACGAAATTTGGCAACGGTTTGATCCGTTTTTACTGCCGATTGCTTATCTGCCTTGGTAAAAATGAGTAGGAAGGGAATGCCCGTTTCGCCAAGCCAATTGCAAAAATCGATATCATTCTTTTGCGGCTCTACTCGGCTATCAATTAATACAAAAACACATTGTAGGCTTTCTCTGTGGCGTAAATAATAGCGTATAAAACGCTCCCATTCGCCACGGTTTACTTTTGAAGTTCGGGCGTAGCCATAGCCGGGTAAATCTACCAGATACCAATCTTCATTTACTCTAAAGTGGTTTATTAATTGTGTTTTCCCCGGAGTTTGAGAAGTTTTGGCTAAACCTTTGCGTTGTAAAAGCATGTTTATTAGCGACGATTTCCCCACATTAGATCGACCAATAAAAGCATATTCGGGGAGCACCGGAGGCGGTAATTTATCCGTTCTGGTATTGCTGCATATAAATTCGGCGCTTTTAATAATCATCGGTCAAAGTTAAGCGTTTAAGCCTGTAATTTTTCGCTTTTAGGATAAAATAATGACATATTTGATGCTTATTCTGCAACTACAAACTTATCTTTGTAACCATGTCTAAAGTGGTTACTCCATATCAAGATGCCAAAGCCTCTAAAAAAGAGCAAGTGGCCCAAATGTTTACGAATATTGCTAAGACTTATGATTTTCTAAATCATTTCTTATCGTTAGGAATAGATGTGATTTGGCGTAAAATTGCTATGAAAGAATTGGCTTCTTTACAGCCCAAACAAATTTTAGATGTGGCTACCGGCACCGGCGATTTCGCTTTTGAAGCTATTCGTTCGTTACATCCCCAAAAAGTAGTTGGGGTAGATATTTCGGAAGGTATGTTGGCTATGGCTAGAGAGAAAATAGTAAAAAGAGGGTTATCAGCGCAATTTGAAGTACACTTAGGTGATTCAGAAAAATTGAATTTTGAAGAAGCCAGTTTCGATGCCGTTACCGTAGCTTACGGGGTGCGTAATTTCGAAAACCTTTCTGCTGGCTTAAGCGATATGTACCGAGTGTTAAAACCTGGAGGTAAAGCCCTGGTATTGGAGTTTTCAAAACCCAAAGCTTTCCCAATAAAGCAAGTGTATCATTTTTATTTTCATTATGTAACACCAAGTATAGGCAAGCTATTTTCTAAAGATACGAGCGCCTATGCCTATTTGCCCGAATCGGTAGCCGCCTTTCCAGATGGTGCCGATTTTGTTAAATTGATGTCTCAAGTTGGATTTAAAGAAGCAAAGTGTCGTCCGTTGGCCTTTGGTATTTGTTCTATTTATACCGGTGTAAAGCATGCGTAAACGTATCGGTATATATTTCTTGCTGATGTTTTTAGCTTGTACTGGCTATGCTCAAGAAAATTGGGGTGGCGGTGTAGATAATGACAATGTGCATTTTGGTTTTGGCTTTCAATTCTCAAATACCGAGTTTAAGTTATACAAAGCAGCTAATTGGCAAATTCCTTTTCCCGATCCAGATAATGGCGGAGCACCCTTGACAAGCCCATTGGTAAGTATCAGTTCGCCCATGTCGTCGGGTTTTGGTTTAGGTTTTATTACCGATGTGCGTTTGGGTAAACACCTTAATTTTAGGACAACCCCGGCTTTAGTTTTTGCAGATCGTTATATTGATTATGTCTACCAAAACAGTGCCGATAATACCCGAAAAATTGTGCAAACTGCCACGGTAGATTTACCATTGGGTTTCAAATTAAAATCAGACCGAAGACGAAATTTTAGAGCCTACGTTTTAGGCGGAGTAAAATATTCTATCGATATTATCTCTAAAAATAAACTAAACGACGACGATCTTGGGCAATTAGATAAGTTGGTGAAAACCAACCGGAATATATTGTGGTATGAAGCCGGAATAGGCTTTGATTTCTATTTCGAATTTTTCAAATTATCGCCCGAAATTAAATGGTCGCAATCGGTAAACAATGTACTTGCTCCTGCCACTACTTCAAATGCCTACACCACACCTTTAGAGAAATTATTTGCACGCAACTTTCAATTTAGTTTATATTTTGAATAAGAATTTAAATATGGTGCATCAACATCTAACAAAATTATGCCTAAAATAGCCTTTATTACCGGTGCAAGTGCCGGCATTGGTGCCGCCACGGCCACTATACTAGCTCAAAATGGCTACAATTTGCTGTTGGCTGCTCGTAGACTAGATCGCTTAGAAACGCTGGCTGCCGATTTGCAAGCTCAGTACGGAGTTCGTGTTCATGCCTTCGCTTTAGACGTTCGTAATAGAGTAGAAGTGAGTGCGCAATTGAATGCTCTTCCGCCCGAATGGCGTGCCATTGATGTTCTGGTAAATAATGCTGGATTAAGTCAAGGCATGGATGCCTTTCACGAAGCCAATATGGACGATTGGGATACCATGATTGATACCAATATAAAAGGTTTGCTGTATGTGAGTCGCTTGGTTGCGGAGTGGATGGTTGCTCGTAAAGCCGGACATATTATAAATATTGGCTCCATTGCTGGTAAAGAAACCTATGCCAATGGTAATGTATATTGTGCTACTAAACATGCGGTTGATTCTTTAAATAAAGCCATGCGTATAGATTTGTTGCCTCATACAATTCGGGTAACGGGTATTCACCCAGGAGCGGTGGAAACCGAATTTTCGGCCGTTCGTTTTAAAGGCGATTTAGAGCGGGCTAAAAAAGTATACGATGGTTTTGAGCCATTAATTGCGCAAGATATTGCAGAAGCTATTTGGTTTGCCGTGAGCCGACCGGCACATGTAACTATTAACGATTTGGTGATTATGCCAACCGCTCAAGCCAATACCAGTCATTTACTAAAAAAATAAAAGCATATGAGTTTACAAGCTAGTATTGATCAGGATATTAAAACCGCCATGTTGGCTAAAAATGAGGCCGGTCTTCGTGGACTCAGAGCTATTAAATCTGCTTTATTAGTAGCTAAAACAGAAAAAGGAGCTTCGCAGAACATAGATGAGGCAGCTGAATTGAAAGTATTGCAAAAATTGGTAAAGCAGCGCAAAGAATCGGCAGCTATTTACCAAGAACAAAACAGACCGGATTTGTACCAAATAGAGGCCGAAGAAATTGCCGTTATAGAAGCTTATCTGCCTAAATCGCTAGATAAAGAAGAGGTTGAAGCTGTTATTCGCAGTTTAATTGCCCAAAGTGGAGCAAGCGGTATGCAAGATATGGGTAAGATCATGGGACTTGCTACCAAAGAATTAGCTGGTCAAGCCGATGGAAAATTGATTTCTGAATTGGTTAAACAATTATTAAATCAGTAGTATCCCTCATGTTCGAACATTAATTTTTAGTATTTTTGGGTAAATTTTGGTTAAGCCAACACATCAACACGAACATACATGCAATTTACAGTTAAAGAAGAAAAAGGGTTTAAATACGTAGAAGAAGGCGAAGGAGAAGTGCTTATACTGCTGCATGGCTTAATGGGTGCGCTGAGTAATTGGGAGGCTGTTATCAACGAATTTAAAGGCAGATATCGGGTTATTATCCCTATGTTGCCTATTTACGATTTGCCTTTGTTAACCACTGGTGTAAAAACCCTATCTAAATTCTTGAACAGATTTATGAAGTTTAAGCAGTTAGAGCAGGCTATTTTATTGGGTAATTCCTTAGGCGGTCATGTGGGTTTGATTTTTACGATAAAGCATACTGCAAAGGTGAAAGCGCTTGTGTTGGCCGGTAGTTCTGGTTTGTACGAAAATGCATTTGGTGGTACGTTCCCGAAACGTGAAAACTACGAGTTTATTAAAGAAAAAGTAGAGTTAACCTTTTACAACCCGGCTACAGCCACCAAAGAATTGGTGGACGAAGTGTACGCCGTGGTGAATGATCGGCATAAGGTTATTCGTATTTTAGCGATGGCTAAATCAGCCATTCGTCATAATATTGCCAAAGAATTAAAACACATTACTGTTCCAGTTTGTTTAATTTGGGGTAAAAACGATATTGTAACTCCACCAGAAGTGGCCGTAGAGTTTAATCAACTTTTGCCCGACTCTGAACTAAATTGGATTGATAAATGTGGACATGCCCCCATGATGGAGCACCCGGCACAGTTTAACACGTATTTAAATTCATTTTTAATCCGAATTGCCTCCACTTAATGGTAGCAAACATCATTCAGCATACCACTAGGTTAGTGCTTACGTTAAGAATGAATCAATAATTATTTAACCTTAATGCCTGATATGTATATCTTACATCAGGTTTTTAATCAATTGGATGCTGCTTCAAATTTTGCGCTTCCATATAGTACTAAATTAAAGAATGGCTGAGGTCAATAAAACAGCATAGGTATGAAAGTTGCAATTTACGGACGTCGATTTAATACACGTATAGTTCCTTTTCTACAGCATCTATTCGATTCTTTGCTTAAAAAAGGAATTGATGTAGTGGTGTATGATAAGTTTCATGAATTTATCCAAGATCAAGTTTCTTTACCAAAAGTTCCCGATACTTTTTCGGCAGGAGATGATTTAAGTGGTAAGGTAGATATCATGTTTAGCTTAGGCGGTGATGGTACTTTGTTGGATACCGTTACCCTCATCAGAGATTCTAACATTCCTGTTTTGGGAATTAACTTCGGTCGTTTGGGCTTTTTGGCAAGTATAAATAAAGATGCCATAGACGAGGCCATAGAAAGCCTTTTACATAAGCAATATACGTTGGATAAACGTTCCTTATTGTGTATTGAATCAGCATTTAACCCATTTGGCGTCGATAATTTTGCCCTGAACGATATTACGTTTCATAAACGAGATACGTCTGCCATGATTATCATTCATGCCTATTTAAACAACGAATTTTTAAACTCGTATTGGGCCGATGGACTTATCGTGGCTACCCCAACGGGTTCTACCGCGTATTCATTAAGTTGCGGCGGCCCCATTGTAATGCCTAGTTCGGGCAATATAGTAGTAACCCCCATTGCCCCACATAACTTAAATGTGCGGCCCATTGTATTATCAGATAGCAACGAATTATCTTTTGAAATAGAAGGAAGAAGTTCAAAATACCGCTTGTCTTGCGATTCAAGAACCGAAGTAGTAGATACCTCGGTAAAAACGGTGGTAAAAAAAGCACCTTTTGAAATAAATCTAATTCGTTTACATCAAGAAAACTACCTCGAAACCTTAAGAAATAAATTGCTTTGGGGTATTGATACACGGAATTATTAATGAGCAAGCGATTCGTAGTTCTTTTTTTAATACATATTAGTGCACTCCAACTACGTGCCCAAACTTGGGAGGTTGGAGGCTTTCTGGGTGCCTCTGGCTACATGGGCGATTTAAACCAAACAGGTATTAGCCAGTTTAACAACGTGGCTTTTGGAGGCCAAATAAAACGTAATTTCGATCCCAATTGGTCCGCTAAACTCAATTTTGTACATGGTACTATTTTGGCTAGCGATGCGAAATCAAATTCGGTAAATCAGCAAATGCGTAACCTTAGTTTTTATTCGCCAATCTCAGAACTTTCCTTACAAGTAGAATTTAACTTTTTGTCTTATTTAGCCGGTATTAGCCGTACCCGTATCACACCTTTTTTGTTTAGTGGACTGGGTGCCATCAAATTTAACCCCAAAGTAGACATAAGTGGCGGAGGTATTGTAAATACCTTTGCCTTAAACGATTATTTAACCGAGGGACAAACACAACCCTATAAAACCTTAGCCATGAGTATACCCTATGGTATTGGGGTGAAATATAATATTAATAGTACCTGGAATTTGAATGCTGAAATTGGCTATAGAACTGCTTATACCGATTATTTAGACGATGTGAGTCTGAATTATCCTACAGATTTAACTACCCGCCCATATCTAAGTCAATTACTTTCAGACCCATCGGGTATGGCACCAAACGGTGGCCAACGTGGCGATTATAGGAAAAGAGACACCTATATGTTTGCGGGCTTAAGCCTAACTTATACCTTTGTGAGCCGAAAATGTCCGGTTGTAGGCAATTAATATAAAATATGGCTATTCCAGCAGCAATAGATTTACAGCATTTACCACAACATGTAGCCATTATTATGGATGGCAACGGCCGTTGGGCAAAAGAGCAGGGTAAATTGCGGGTATTCGGTCATCAAAATGGAGTAAAAGCGGTGAAAGATACCGTAGAAGGTGCAGTAGAGCTGGGTATAAAATACCTTACCCTTTATGCTTTTTCTACCGAAAACTGGAATAGACCCCAACAAGAGGTAAACGCCTTGATGGAACTTTTGGTAAAAACCATTACTAAAGAAACGGCTACTTTAATGAAACATCAAATTCGTTTAAATGCCATTGGCGATTTAACTTCTTTGCCAGCTACGTGTTATCAGGAATTGATGGAAGCCATGGAAAAAACGAGTGCGAATACGATATGTACGCTTACGCTAGCCTTAAGTTACAGCTCACGGTGGGAGCTCACGGAGGCATTAAAAACAGTGGCTACAAAAGTAAAAACAGGTGAATTAAGGCCTGAAGATATTACCGAACAACTCTTAAGCGAACATTTAACTACGGCTGGCTTACCCGATCCGGAATTGATGATACGTACCAGTGGCGAACTGCGTTTGAGTAATTTTATGATGTGGCAATTGGCTTATACAGAGCTTTATTTTACCCCCAAATTGTGGCCCGATTTTCGCCGCTCCGATTTGTATGAAGCTATTCTTGATTTTCAAAAACGAGAACGTAGATTTGGAAAAATTAGTGAATAGTGCAAAAAAATCAATTTTTAACAATTTTTAACAAAGGTTTAAGCTAATTTAGCGCCTTAATTCCACGAGATGAATCGCATACTTTTAACACTCTTATTATTGTTTAACGGCTTATGGGCTTTTGGCCAGTTTGGACGCACCAAGCAACCGACCATATCCCGTACTTCATCAAGCGGTGTTAGCTATTTAGAACCGAAAGAATACATTATTGGAGGAACTACCGTAAAAGGTGCTCAATACCTTGATGCTGGTGTACTGGTAACCATTTCTAAATTAACGGTTGGCGAAAAAGTGTTGGTACCTGGCGACGCTACAGCCAATGCAGTAAAAAACTTGTGGGATCAAGGCCTTTTAGATGATGTAAAATTGAATATATCGGATATTAGAGGTGATAGTATATTTTTTGAAATTGAAGTTTTAGAACGCCCACGTGTAAGCAAGTTTGAGTTTACAGGTCTAAAAAAGGGCGAAATAGACGATATTCAGGATAAAATTAAAGATAAGAATGGTAAAATTATAAATGATAATTTATACAATACCGTAAGTTCTATTATTAAAAAGCATTTTACCGAAAAGGGATATTTGTATACTGAAGTGGCTTATAAACAGCTAAAAGATACGGTAGAAGCCAATTCGTTAATTTTAAAAGTGCTGGTAAATAAGCAAAATAAGGTAAAGGTTCACAAAATCTCAATAGAAGGCAATACGGTATTTAGTGATTATCAGATTCGCAAAATGCTAAAGAAAACTAAGCAGCAGGCCTTTTATAAAGTATTGGGTACCGGTAAATTTACTGCCGAAAAATTTGAATCAGACAAAGAAAAATTACTATCTAAATTGCAAGAGAGAGGGTATCGCGATGCCAGATTGGTTAAAGATTCTGTTGCCAAGTTTGATGCTAATGCTATTGAAGTTTTCTTAAAAGTGTACGAAGGTCCGAAATACTATTTCGGCAACCTCAGTTGGTCTGGTAATGCAAAATACGCTGCCGATATATTGCAAAAAGTGCTTTCTATTAAAAAGGGAGAAATTTTTAGTGAAGAAAAACTAGATAAAAAACTTACTGGCAGTGCCAATGGCGATGATGTTTCGGCTTTATATTTAAATGATGGATACTTAACGTTTAATGTTGATCCGGTGCAAACAAAAGTGCATCAAGATACCATTGATATTGAGTTTAGAGTGTACGAGGGTCCGCAATACACCATTAGTAAAGTAAGCCTAAAAGGTAACGACATTACCAACGATAGAGTGGTTTTAAGAGAAATTCGTACCAAACCGGGACAAAAGTTCTCCAAAGAAGCGGTAATAAGAACCACTCGTGAAATTGCACAATTGGGTAATTTTGATGAGCAAAAAACAGATGTGAAGCCAATTCCTAATCCTGCTGATGGAACAGTAGACATTGAATATACCGTGTCGGAAAAACCCTCTGATCAAATAGAATTATCAGGTGGTTTTGGTGGTGGCCGTATTATCGGTACATTGGGATTAACCTTTAATAACTTCTCGGCTCGTAATATTTTTAATGGCAAAGCTTGGAAACCACTTCCTAAAGGCGATGGGCAGAAATTAAGCATACGTGGGCAAACCAATGGCAAATTTTACCAGTCCTATAGTTTCTCTTTCTCAGAGCCTTGGTTGGGTGGTAAAAAACCAGTAAACTTCGGCATTAGTGCCTTTACTTCTTTGCAATCAAACGGGCTTTCGGGAGCAGATCCTAACTTGCAAAAAATTAGGATGAACGGAATTACCTTTAGTTTAGGCCAACGTTTAAAATGGCCAGATGATTATTTCCAGTTAGTGCATTCTATTAATTTGCAACAATATGTTTTAAGAAATTATGCCGATCGTTTTATTTTTTCTAACGGAAAATCGTATAATTTTAATATTTCTCAACAGTTTTCACGTAACTCGGTTGATGCACCAATTTATCCAACTTCGGGGTCGCAGTTGCGGTTTACTGTACAATTAACGCCGCCATATTCGTTATTTAATAAAATTAACTACGCAACGGCTACCGATCAAGATCGTTACCGCTATGTAGAATACCACAAATGGAAATTTGATGCACAATGGTACCAACGCATTTACGGCAAACTAATTTTGAAAGCACAAGCACAGTTTGGTTTCTTGGGTTCTTACAATAAAGCCGTGGGTCAATCTCCTTTTGAGCGCTTTAAATTAGGTGGAGATGGTATGCAAGGATTTGATTTTCTACAAGGCTCAGAAATTATTGGTATGAGAGGATATCAAAACAATTCGGTTATCCCAGTTGGTTCAAATCCGCAAATAGCACAAGGTTCCGGTAGCCCTATCTTTAATAAGTATGTATTAGAATTGCGTCACCCCATTACCCTAAGCCAGCAAGCCACTGTATTTGTTTTGGCTTTTGCCGAAGGAGGAAATACCTGGAACAATTTCAAACAATTCTCTCCATTTAACGTACGCCGTTCGGCTGGTTTTGGAGCCCGTATATTCTTACCAATATTTGGTTTACTTGGCTTAGATTACGGATATGGTTTTGATACCATACCGGGAATACCGGCAGCCAACAAAGGACAATTCCACTTTAGTATTGCCCAACAAATGGGTGGAGGTTTTTAATCAAAAAGGCATGAAAAAATTAGCTCTTATCTTATTTCTTGTTTGCGGTGTCTTTTTAAGCAGCGTGGCGCAACGCTTTGTGTATGTAGATAGCGAATACATCTTAAAGCATATTCCAGAATACAATTCGGCACAAAAGCAATTAGATGCCTTATCAGACCAATGGCAAAAAGATGTAGATGCCAAATTTGCGGATATTGAAAAGTTATATAAAGCCTATCAGGCCGATCAAGTATTGCTTACCGATGATATGCGTAAACGTCGCGAAGCAGAAATTGTAGAAAAAGAAAAACAAGCAAAAGAATTTCAACGCCAGAAATTTGGCTTTGAAGGCGAATTGTTTCAGCAAAGAAGCCGCTTAATTAAGCCCATACAAGAACGGGTAGCTAAAGCAGTGCAGGCCTTGGCCGAAGATCAGCAGTTGGATGTAGTATTTGATAAAGGCAGTGATGTAACTATGCTGTATGCCAATGCCCGCTTAGATAGAAGCAATGAAGTAATTACACGTTTAGGATATAAACCCGGAACATTTGCGAAATAATAAAAACTTTAGTAACATCGTAAACCAAAAACATGAACAATAATAACATGAAAAAATCAATTAAAATAGCTGCCTTGTCATTCGTATTAGGCTTTTTAGTGTTGAGCGCACAAGCACAACAAAAGTTTGGTCATATCAATTCTAGCGATTTATTGCAATCAATGCCCGAAATGAAGGTTGCCGATGCCGCTTTTCAAACCTATGCTAAAGCAAAACAAAGTGCTTTGGAGCAAATGGATGCTGAACGTCAGAAAAAAATTGTTAGCTACCAAGAGAAATACAAATCTCTGAGCGAAGCAAACAAAGAAACTTTAGGTAAAGAGTTGGAAACCTTGGGTAAAGAAATCCAAGATATGGAAAAGCGTATTACGGATACCGAGCAAAAATCTCAAGAAGAGCTAAATGCCAAACGCTCTGAAATGTACCAACCCGTATTTGAAAAAGCAGAAAAAGCAGTAAAAGCAGTAGCTAAAGAAAAAGGCTACGCTTATGTATTTGATGTATCTCAGCCAGGCGTAGTGTATTTCGATGGTGGTGATGATATTATTGAAGTAGTAAAAGCTAAACTAGCGGCTGCAGCTGCAGCGGTTGTTACTCCAGCTCCTACTGCTGCTCCAGCACCAGCAAAAGCTCCTGCTGCTCCAGCAAAGAAAAAATAAAAATCTCAAAAAATTAAATGAATGCGAAGTCAATAAATTCAAGTTGACTTCGCATTTTTGTTTTATATGAGCGCAAAACTCCCCATAGGTATTTTCGATTCGGGTATTGGCGGTTTAACCGTTGCCAGCGCCATTCATAAGGTATTGCCTCATGAAGAGTTGGTTTATTTTGGCGATACTGCCCATTTACCATATGGCGATAAATCGCCTGAAGCTATCAAGTACTTTAGCTTAAAAATTGCTCAATTTTTGCTCGATAAGCAGTGTAAAATGATTGTTATTGCCTGCAATACCGCTTCATCATTGGCTTACCATGATTTGGTAGAATTTATTGGGGATAAAATACCGGTGCTCAATGTGATAGATCCTATAGTTGATTTTGTAGCAGCAGAAAAGCAGTTAAAGCATGTTGGTGTAATTGGTACCAAGGCTACCATCAATTCAGATTTGTATGCCAAAAAACTTCAGTTGGCTCGGCCAGGTATTGAAGTCAAATCTTTAGCCACGCCACTTTTGGCACCCATGATAGAGGAAGGGTTTTTTAGTAATACCATTAGTAAAACGGTAATTAATTCCTATTTATCGTCTCAAAAATTAAAAAATATAGATAGTTTGATTTTGGCATGCACCCATTATCCACTCATTCAAGCAGAAATTGAAGAATTTTATCACGAAAAGGTAACAATTATTAATTCTGCAGCAATCGTAGCCCAATCTGTTCATAAAAAATTAACGGAATTGCACTTATTGAACAAATTCGGTGCTAAAAAACATCAATTTTTTGTTTCCGATTATACTTCTTCCTTTGAAAAGAGCACAAAATTATTTTTTGGTGAAAAAATACACCTAAAATTAAAAAATATTTGGTCTTAAATCGCTTTTAATCAAAATTCACTTCATTTATTCACATTTATAGCAAATGTTAGTAACCATTTTTAACATTTTGACTAAAAAATTAGATATTTATAGCTAGTTCGTTTAAAATATCTAAAAATGGCAAAAACTTTATCCAAATTCCCCTTTATTATTCTATTTCTTATTGTAATATTGGCTTTTTGCTTTCCATCTATACCCAAAGCAATACCAATACAGACATCTATCAATACAGCCGATACCGCTTGGATGTTAACCGCTACTGCCTTGGTATTAATCATGACTCCGGGATTGGCTTTCTTTTACGGCGGAATGGTGAATAAAAAGAATGTCATATCAACCATGCTGCAAAGTTTTATTTGCATGGTACTCATTACAGTAATGTGGGTAGTATTTGGTTTTAGCTTAGCTTTTGGTGAAAGCATTGGCGGTTTTATTGGAAACCCTAGCACCTACTTTATGATGAATGGGGTAATAGACGGACAGCCTTGGAAATTGGCACCTACCATTCCATTTTTATTGTTTGCCATGTATCAATTAAAATTTGCCATTATTACACCTGCTCTAATTACCGGAGCTTTTGCAGAGCGGATTCGCTTTATTTCTTATACTTTATTTATTTGTTTGTTTTTCATTTTCATTTATGCCCCTTTGGCCCATGCAACCTGGCATCCCGATGGCGTGTTATTTAAATTAGGTGTCTTAGATTTTGCTGGTGGAACTGTGGTTCATATGTCGGCAGGTTGGGCAGCATTGGCCTCGGCCCTATATCTTAAAAAACGCAACGAAGTATCGCATACCCCAGCCCGTATAACGTATGTATTGTTGGGTACCGGCTTGTTGTGGTTTGGTTGGTATGGTTTTAATGCCGGCTCGGCTTTTGGCGCATCAACATTAGCTGTTACGGCCATGGCTACCACCATGACAGCCTCTTCGGCAGCAGCTTTGAGTTGGATTTTCTATGATGCTTGGAAAGGCCGCAAACCTTCGGCTATGGGAACCTGCATTGCAGCTGTAGTGGGCTTGGTAGCCATAACTCCCGCAGCTGGTTTTGTAAGCATTCCACACTCCTTAATAATTGGTGTTGTTGCCGCTTTGGTGAGCAATATTTTGGTAGATTGGCGTAGCCGAACCGGCCTAGACGATACCTTGGATGTATTTCCCTGCCATGGCGTAGGAGGGATGGTAGGCATGCTGCTTACTGGCGTATTTGCCCATACTGCGGTAAATGGGGCCAATACAACGGGTAACGGTTTGCTTTTTGGCGAAACGCATTTATTTTTGGTACAAAGTTTGGCTTTAGCAGGCGTTTCTATTTTTGCTTTTATAGGCTCTATGGCTTTATTAAAACTAACCGATATCATTAGTCCGCTTAGAGTAAGTGCAGCCGATGAACAGGAAGGCTTAGATTTGAGTCAACACGGAGAGAAGTTGTAGAATTAGCATGCTTTATTCAATAAAATCCTTATTTTTGTTAGCTCATCCAACACCATGAGCGAACCCATAAAACACGAGTGCGGCATTGCCCTCATCCGATTGTTAAAACCGCTATCTTATTATCAAGAAAAATACGGTACGCCTTTTTACGGCCTCAATAAACTCTACTTATTAATGGAAAAACAGCATAACCGCGGCCAAGATGGCGCCGGAATTGCAACCATTAAATTAGACATGAAGCCCGGTACACGTTACATCAGCAGGCACAGAGCCATGGGCTCAAAAGCGGTATCCGATATTTTTGAGTACGTACAAAATAAATTTGTAGACGTTCAGGAAAACACCCCCGAGCTTTTAGCCGATGCCAATTGGCTGAAAGAAAATATCAGTTTTACTGGCGAAGTACTTATGGGTCATTTGCGCTACGGTACCCACGGAAAAAATAGCATCGAAAGTTGCCATCCGTTTTTACGTCAAAACAATTGGATGACCCGTAATTTGGTTATTTGTGGGAACTTTAACATGACCAATGTTGACGAATTGCTAGAGCAATTATACGAACTTGGTCAGCACCCTAAAGAAAAAGCAGATACCGTAACGGTATTAGAAAAAATAGGCCACTTTTTAGATGTAGAAAATCAAGAAATTTTTGATAGTTACAACGCCAAAGGCCTTAGTAATTTAGAAATTACCCATAAAATTGCCGAAGAATTGGATGTAGCCAAAATGCTACGTCGTTCGGCCAAAACTTGGGACGGAGGGTATACCATTGCCGGTATTATTGGCCATGGAGACACTTTTGTGATGCGTGATCCGGCGGGCATTCGACCGGCTTTTTACTATGCCGATGACGAAGTGTTGGTGGTTGCTTCTGAGCGCCCCGCTATCCAAACCGCCTTTAATATACCCATTGATGCTGTTAAAGAAATTAAACCAGGCCATGCGCTTATTGCCAAAAAAGATGGCCGCATTAGCGAAGAACAGTTCAGCCAACCCGTAGAACAAAAATCATGTTCTTTTGAGCGTATTTATTTCTCTAGAGGCAGCGATGCCGATATATACCGCGAACGCAAGCAATTGGGTCGCTTACTATGTCCACAAATTTTATCAGCAGTAAACAACGATTTAGAAAATACCGTATTTTCTTTTATCCCAAATACTGCCGAAGTAGCTTTTTATGGCTTGGTAGAAGGTTTGCATAAGTATATCAAACAGGTACAAAAAAATACCTTGTTAAACCGTGCTGATAAAATTACCGATGCCGAGTTAGAAGCGATGCTAAAAATGGCTCCGAGGGTGGAGAAAATTGCCCTTAAAGATGCTAAATTGCGCACTTTTATTGCGCAAGATGCCGATAGAGGTGACATGGTAGCCCATGTATACGATACCACCTACGGCCTTATTAAAGCACAACAAGATACCTTGCTAGTTTTAGATGATTCTATTGTTCGGGGAACTACCTTAAAACAAAGCATTTTACGAATTTTAGACCGTTTGCACCCCAAAAAAATCATTGTAGTTTCTTCGGCCCCTCAAATTCGCTACCCCGATTGTTATGGTATTGATATGTCTAAAATGGGCGAATTTGTAGCTTTTGAGTCTATGATTTCTTTGCTACGCGAACAAGGTAAAGAGCAACTTATACAAGACACCTATCAAGCCTGTTTACAAGCTAAGGCTGCTGGGAACATGAAAGAGAAAAACTTAGTGCAGGCTTTATACGCTCATTTCACCGACGAAGAAATATCTAATCGAATTGCTAAAATTGTTACTCCAGCAGGTATCCACGCTCAAGTAGAAGTTATTTATCAGAAATTAGAAAACTTACATGCAGCTTGTCCGAAACATTTAGGCGATTGGTATTTTTCAGGTAATTACCCTACTCCTGGTGGAAATAAGGTTGTTAATCAGGCTTTTATGAATTGGGTTGAAGGTAACAATCATCGGGCCTACTAAAGTAGCGAATGGTTTATAACCAAGTTATAAATCAATTTTGCAGCAAAAATAATCAGTAGGGTACCAGCCACCCGGTTCAACACAATTAAATTATGTACCGTAATACGCTTGCGCAGTTTATTGGCAAAGTAGGCTTTTAGTGTATCTAAGCTGAATTGGGTAATTAAAATAGCCGCAAAAAAGGGTACAATGATATTAGGGTTATAGCCTCCAGCCACAGAAATTACACCACTGGTTACACTAATCCAATACAATAGTAAGGATGGATTAAAAATGCACATGGCAAAGCCTTTTAGGAAATAGCCTAGTTTTTTTGTCTTAGAAGTATTTTCTTCGAATTCTAGCTTTACCTTTTTAAGAAGGTAAAAAATGCCAATACTCAATAAAATAACCGCACCGGCATAGCCAATATACTCGAGATAAGCACTTCCTTTAGTTATATAACTAGAGCCAAACAAACTTAAGGCAACAAAAATTCCATCGCTTAAAACTACCCCAGCGGCTAAAGCCATGCCTGCATAAAAGCCTTTTTCTATACTGGTTTTAATGAGGGCAAAAAATACTGGTCCGGTTAAAAAAGACAGTATTATACCCATGCCTATCCCTGAAATAATAATTTCCATCGTCTTCCTCCTTATGCTAATATCCGATTTTATGCGCTAAAAACACTACAAAGCTTTCACATAGTTTTTAAAAATACGCTGTTTCAAAAAAAATAAGTATGTTAGCTATACTAATCCAATAAACTAAATTAAACATTACACAACATTATGGAATCAAATTCACATACCAAATGGGGTCAATTTATACCCTTAGTAACCGTATTTTTCTTCTGGGGATTTGTTGCTGCAAGCAACGATATTTTAATTCCGGTATTCAGACAAGCTTTTGATTTAACACAAAGTCAAAGTCAGTTAGTTTCTTTAGCTTTTTATATTGCCTATACCGTAGGTTCATTAATATATATGGGTGTTTCGGTGCTACTCAAGAAAGATGTGATTAATACCATAGGCTATAAAAACGGTCTAGCATTGGGCTTAGTTATTTCTGCCTTTGGAACGTTATTGTTTTATCCAGCAGCAAACCTTGGTTCATTTCCACTTATGCTTTCGGGTTTATTTATAGTTGGATTGGGATTTTCACTTCAACAAACCGTAGCTAATCCATTAGCCATTGCCATGGGACCCATTACAACAGGCTCTCAGCGTTTAACCTTGGCAGGTGGTATTAATAATTTTGGAACTACCATTGGTCCATTGATTGTGAGTTTTGCCATTTTTGGAGCCAGTACAAGCACTACAACCAATATCAGTATTGAGAGTGTTAAAATTCCTTATTTAGTATTGGGTGCTGCATTTTTACTGGTGGCTTTATTCCTTAAATTTTCATCAATACCAGATAAGCCAGCCTTGGTAGAAAGTACCGAAGATGGGTTAAAAGGTTCTGCCTTAAAATATCCGCAATTGGTACTGGGCATGATTGCCATTTTTGTATACGTTGGTGTAGAAGTTTCCACCGTAAGTAATTTTCCAGCTTATATGGAAAAGGATTTAGGCTTTGCCATAAAAGATATTGCCCCCTATATTTCCTTGTATTGGGCCAGTATGATGATTGGTCGTTGGACTGGTGCTGTGGAAGCATTTACCGAAAGCCTGAGCCTACAAAAAGTGTTGCGTTTTGTTGCACCTTATTTAGCCTTTGGTGTTTTTCTTTTGGTGAATGCCATCGCAAAACACGATTTAGCTCCCTTTTATGTATATGGCCTTATTATTTTAGTATTAATACTTGCCGATATTTTAAGTAAAGCCAATCCGGTTCGTATGTTATTTATTTTTTCTGTAGTAGGAATTTTGGCCTTATGTTTAGGCATGTTAACTACTGGTATGCTAAGTGTGTATGCATTCACAAGCGTAGGCTTATTTTGTAGTACCTTATGGCCTTGTATTTTTACACTAGCCGTTAGCGGACTTGGTAAAAATACCAGCCAAGGAAGTAGCTTTTTAATTATGATGATTATGGGCGGTGGTATAGTAAGTTGGTTACAAGGGTACCTATCAGAATTTACGGGTATTCAATACAGCTATGTAGTAGGAATTGCTTGCTTTGCCTATTTAGCTTTTTATGCGTGGAAAGTGAGCGGTATTTTAAAGGCTCAGGGCATTAGTTTTGATAAAAATATGGCCTCTGGTCATTAATTCACTTATACCTTGACTAAACCAAGTTTTGATAGTATATATATGAACTTAGCCACCGACTTGGCAAAGCGCTCTCATTGCGTAAAGGCCCAGGTTGGTGCAGTTCTTACTAAGGATACCCGAATCATTTCTATAGGCTACAATGGGCCCCCTGCGGGCACCCATAATTGCGATGAAGAATTTCCGGGAGTTGGTTGCCCCCGAGATAGTAAGAATAGCTGTTCTTTGGCTTTACATGCCGAGGAAAATGCAATTTTGTATGCAGTTAAAAACGGAGCAACTTTAGAAGGAGCAACCTTATACCTTACTTTATCTCCCTGCCTCTCTTGTGCCCGGCTCATCTTTTCTTCGGCTATTAAGAAAGTGTGGTTTAAAAATTCTTATGCCGAGTATAAAGGTTTGCCAAGCGATGAAGGAGTAGATTTTCTAAATAAATTTGGAGTGGAGACCCTTAAATTTGTTTAGCTCTCTTCCAATTATTTAAACGGATTCCCCCATTTAACATCGGTATACACATTGGTGCCTGACAACGTTTTTAGGAAAGCAACCATGGCATCCACTTCATTCGCATTTAATTGAAGTTTTTGACCAATACCATTTGGTCTTAAACGCTGGTCGAGGTTGTTATTACCCGGTGCAATACTGATGTTACCATAATGTCCAATTACATTTTGCAGGGTTTTTAATGCCCCGGTATGCATCATTGGGGTATTTACTACCCCAGCATTATTTACCAAATCTCTTAATGTTGGTGCACGTGTGTTTGTAATATCTATACCTGCGCTGTTTACGATACCAATGATCCCGTTGTTTCTAGAATTGGGGTCAATATCAAATTCAGGCGCATTGTGGCAGCCATTGCAACCTAACCCGCCCGAAATGCGATTGCCTTGTGCATCAAATGTTGGAGGAGTTATAAACAGTGTTTTTCCGGTATTTTCTAGTGTGCTAAAATTAGGGAAGGGCTGGTTATCGTTATTTACTTGATCTCTTCCAGCATCGTATTTAGAATCGAAAGATTGTATGCTTCTGATAAATTGTGCTAAAGATTCTTGCAAACGGGCTTCTGTTACGGTAATATCACCATACACAAACTTAAATAGCTCGTTGTAATAGCCAATGCCCTGTAATTTAGTTAAAAGAGCAGTTAAATTACCTCTACCCGTTTGACCACTAAAGCCCATTTCGTTGTGGTCTGCTATGGGCTGGGTGGTTTGTTGTTCAAGGCTTGTTGCACGTTCATCCCAAAAAAACCTACTTTCTACAGCAAAACGTGAGTTCACTAAACGCATAGAGTGTCTGCCGGTTGCTCCACCCAATACACCACTACTCACTTGTGCGGTATCACTAAAAGCAAATTGTTGATTATGACAGCTCGAGCAAGAAATAGAATTGTTAATACTTAAACTTTTATCGTAAAAAAGCACCCTGCCTAATGTTGCTTTGGCATTGGTAATTGGGTTATTGCCTGTATTATCCTTTACAATATAATTTGGTTTTGTTTGATTGGCGTAGTTGGCCAAACTATTCAAATTGATAGTTGTTCCAAAAGCTGTGCTTATGTTAGGATATGTAGCAGTAGTTGTGCTGCCACTAGCAGTATTGCTAGGTGTATCGGTATTTTTTGAACAGGAAACTGCTCCCATAATAATCAGTCCCATGAGGGCTGCAATTGCGGTTAATTTGTTCATAATTTAATACTTAAAAAAAATAAGCACTAAAGCTGATACTCCCAATAGAAATACTTCTATTCCTAATATGCCTAGTATAATAAGTTTATAATCCATGGGTTGCTTTTTCATGATGCCTGATTTATTGTTTAGACATCAATTGGACTTAAAGGTTTAATGCAACTCCGATTATTTTATCAATAAAAATTCGAGGGGGATATGCAAGCGTTTACTCCACGATTTTTCACTATGATCGTCGCCGGGATAAAATTGTGTGAGCCAATACGGATCGCTATAACCCTTAGCTTTCATTAAGCTATCTACTTTTTGTTGTAGGGGTGGATATAAAGCATCGAGTGTTTGATTGCCATAATCAAAGTAGATTTTGTGCGTGTTTGCTTTAGGTAAATGTTTGTTCATATAGGATAAAAATGCATCCGGAATAGGATTGCCCTCCATGCTAAAAATACCTGGCCAATGGGTGCTCATACAAGCAGCTCCGCCAAATACGTTCGGATATTCGCAAAGGGCATACATAGAAATTAGCCCGCCCATGCTACTGCCCGCTATAAAGGTATCTTCGGTTTTGGTAGAAACTGCATAATGGTTATCGATATAAGGTTTCAGTTCTTTTACCAAGAATTTTAGGTAGCTATCCGAAGAAATTTGGTAGTTATTAAATATGGAACCACCATTGGCACGTGCTGCGGCATAAATGGCTTCTTTTTCTGATTTTTTTA
>Ga0209107_10000051_pt1 | contig 71289 bp, 74 predicted proteins | sample LakErihyJuly2011_2_FD_187460 | JGI IMG/M metagenome (GOLD analysis project Ga0209107, IMG submission 187460) | Freshwater microbial communities from dead zone in Lake Erie, Canada - CCB hypolimnion July 2011 (SPAdes) (version 2) | ecosystem: Environmental > Aquatic > Freshwater > Lentic >...
GGTGGTTCATTTGGATACGAATTTCATCAAAATTTTAACAATCTGCGAAGAATTTCCGAATTTAAGCGAAATATGGAAAATGAAGCCCCCAAACGTAGCCCACTCTCTCCGGAAAAGGCCCATGCAAAGGCACAAAGCTATTGCGCCTATCAAGAACGCTCTCAGCAGGAGGTACGAGATAAATTATACGATTGGGGACTGTATTCGACTCAAGTAGAGCAGCTTATATCTACCCTTATACAAGATAATTTTTTAAACGAAGAGCGTTTTGCACTGGCATTTGCACAAGGCAAACTACGTATTAAGGGTTGGGGCCGGATAAAAATCAAACAAGCACTTAAATTTAAACGGGTACCGGAAAAACTTATTCAGAAAGCGCTTAAACACTTAGATTACGACGAATATGAGCAAAAGTTAATAGCTGTTTTCCAAAAAAAAGATCGGCTATTGACTGAGAAAGATGGATTTAAACGCCGGTACAAATTGCAACAATACTTACTCGGTAGAGGTTTTGAATTAGATTTAATTACAGAAGTGCTGAAAAACAAGAACTTAAGCCGATAAAGAAAAAAAACAAAAAAAATCTTGTCAAAATTGCATTTCTATCTATATTTGCAAACACAAAAAGCGAAAGTAGCTCAGTTGGTAGAGCACGACCTTGCCAAGGTCGGGGTCGCGAGTTCGAATCTCGTCTTTCGCTCCAAAACCCTTCCACCAGTGGAAGGGTTACTTTTTAAAAAAGTAAATCACCTGCTCGGATGGTGGAACTGGTAGACACGCAGGACTTAAAATCCTGTGCCCTTAACAGGCGTGCGGGTTCGATTCCCGCTCCGAGTACAAAAGCTGAACTGAGGTTCGGCTTTTGTTGTTAATAGACCGAAATTACCCTCCTATTCCCAATACATCATTTTTCTGAGCAATTTTAAAATAAATTTGGATTTAATAAATATGTCATCGTATATTTACGATATATAATCAAACTATGGCACAAAACAAAAAAGCAGACTTTAGTCTTAGCGATCAGGAGATGGCTAGCTTTGCAAAAGCACTTTCACACCCTGCACGTATTGCAATTCTGCGAATTTTAGCAACTGAAAATTCTTGCATTTGCGGCGAAATTGTAGAGGTATTACCCTTAGCACAATCAACGGTTTCACAACATTTAAAAGAATTACAAGAGGCTGGTCTAGTAAAGGGTACAGTCGATGGAAAAAAATCGTGCTATTGCATACATTGGGAAAACATGGATACTTTTACAAAACAATTATCGGGGTTATTTACTACCCTAAGTGAACAAAAAACCTTTTATTGCTGTTAATATTATGAATCCAAAACTTTCTTTTTTAGACCGCTACCTTACCCTCTGGATATTTTCTGCAATGGGTTTAGGAGTAGCTTTAGGGTATTTTATTCCCGGAAGTGAAGCTTTTATTAATTCTTTTCAATCGGGAACTACCAATATTCCTTTGGCCATCGGACTCATTTTAATGATGTATCCGCCGTTGGCTAAGGTAAAATTTGAAGAATTGCCTCAGGTGTTTAAAAACACCAAAGTATTAGGCATTTCTTTACTGCAAAACTGGATTATTGGGCCAGTATTTATGTTTGTTTTGGCTGTTGTATTTTTAAGAGATTATCCGGAATATATGACGGGCTTAATACTAATTGGCATTGCCCGTTGTATTGCTATGGTAATTGTTTGGAATGATTTAGCCAAAGGTGATCGGGTATATACAGCCGGTTTAGTGGCATTTAACTCCATTTTTCAGGTGCTTTTTTATAGTGTTTATGCGTGGTTTTTTATCACTAAACTGCCTCCTTTATTGGGCTTAAAAGGGTTTGAAGTACAGATAACCATTGAACAAATTGCACAAAGTGTATTTATTTATTTGGGCATCCCTTTTATCGCAGGATGGCTTTCTAGAGTACTAATTATTAAAACAAAAGGTAGAGACTGGTTAGAAAACGTTTATTTACCGGCAATAAGTCCTATTACCTTGATTGCTTTGTTATTTACCATTGTAGTCATGTTTAGCTTAAAGGGGCTGCTCATTGTTGAAATTCCTATGGATGTGCTCCGAATTGCTATTCCGCTGGTTATTTATTTTGCTGTTATGTTTTTTGCGGCCTTTTATTTGGCAAAAAAAGCGGGTATCAATTACGAACGATCTACTTCATTAGCTTTTACTGCTGCTGGAAACAATTTCGAATTGGGTATTGCCGTGGCTATTGCGGTGTTTGGCATACATTCCGGTGTAGCATTTGCCGCTGTAATTGGTCCGCTAATTGAGGTTCCTGTGCTTATTTTATTAGTGAACTGGGCTTTAAAACAGCAGAACAAATTTTAAGTATGAAAAAGAGTTTTCTGTTCGTTTGTATCGAAAATAGTAACCGTAGCCAAATGGCCCAGGCCTTTGCCAAAATTTGGGGAGGTGAACATGTAGAGGCTTATAGTGCAGGTTCCCGCCCCTCGGGAAAAATAAACCCAAAAGCGATTTCTGCTATGGCCGAATTGGGTTATGATTTGAACACGCATGATTCTAAATCATTAGATGAAATTCCTGCTATTCAATTTGATTACGTGGTTACCATGGGTTGCGGGGATGCCTGTCCTTGGGTGCCAGCCATTCATCGTTTAGATTGGCAAATACCCGATCCGAGAGAAATGGATCCTATAGAATTTAATGAAGTACGGGATCTTATCTCTAAAAAAGTGAAAGAATTGATTAACGCTTAGTATCGGCGTAGCCAAATACTTTTTGCAATAAGGCACTGCCTCTTGCACCGGTATTTTGTCTAATTTTTAATTCTTCTAAAGCAACTTCATAAAAAAGTCCATCAATGGCCTTTTGGGTTACGTACCCTTCCAAATCGGGGTTAATTTGTGTAACCAATGGAAGTTTATTGTAGCGTGTGATTACATCGCCCCAATATTGGGTAGCCCCCACCTTGGCTAAACTAGCTTGAATAATTGGCTGAAACTTAAGGCGTAATTCATCGCTACTTACCCGTTTAAAATATTGGGTGGCTCCATCTTGCTCTTTGCCCAACAAAATCTTACTGGCATCGGCAATGGTCATTTGTTTAATTGCTGAAACGAAAATGGGTTTTGCCTCCTTTGCAGCGTCTTCAGCAGCCTTGTTTAAACTTAAAATTACTTGATCTGCTAAAGAATTCAATCCTAAATTTCTAATTGTTTTTTCAACTTTTTGCGCTTCTGGTGGGAATAAAATTTTAACCCCAATGTTATTAAAAAAGCCATTTTCTGCCGAAAGTCGGCCAGTACCTGCAGAAACTCCTACTTCTAAGGCTTCTTTTAAACCAAAACCCATTTCAGCTGCAGTTGGGTTACTTAGCGCAGCCTTCGCTTTGTTTAGGAGATTCCCGAATTTACCTTGATTTTGTGCTGCACAATTCGTGTATAGCAATAGGCATAAGGCAAATGGAATACTATAAATTGTTTTCATATTTTTTTATGAAGTTAATAAATAGCTAACGCTTATTTAGGATGATAACGTATTTAAGTATTCCATGCTTCAGGAATTGACTTCAGATTGACCTTTTGAGTAGAGATTAGCGTACAAAAAGGTATATATTTGTACGTAATGAGTAAGCACGGCAGAATTTTAGTCGCCATGAGTGGTGGTGTAGACAGTTCGGTAGCATCGGTGATGTTGCACGAGCAGGGCTATGAAGTGATTGGCCTTACCATGAAAACGTGGGATTACGCAACAGCCGGCGGTTCTTCTAAAGAAACGGGCTGCTGTAGCTTAGATAGCATTAACGATGCTCGATCTTTAGCTGTTGGCTACGGCTTTCCACACTATATATTAGATATACGCGAAGAGTTTGGCGATTTTGTGATTGATAATTTTGTAGATGAATACTTAGCTGGCCGTACTCCCAATCCATGCGTACTCTGCAATACTTATATTAAATGGGAAGCTTTATTAAAACGTGCCGATAAGCTCGATTGTGAATTTATTGCCACCGGCCACTATGCCAATATCCGAATACAAGATAGCGGGCGTTATGTAATTTCTAAAGGAAAAGACGAGCATAAAGATCAATCGTATGTATTGTGGGGCGTTTCTCAAGAAAATTTAGCTAGAACTAAATTCCCTTTAGGAAGTTTCGCCAAAACGGAAATTAAACAAATGGCCTTAGATATGGGCCAAGTAGAATTGGCTAACAAATCGGAAAGTTACGAGATTTGTTTCGTGCCCGATAACGATTACCGGGCTTTTTTACGACACAAAGTGAGCGATTTAGATGAACGTATTGGGCCCGGAAACTTCATGCTAAATAATGGAAAAGTAGTTGGAAAACATTTAGGCTATCCTTACTATACTATTGGACAACGCAAAGGTTTGGGCATTGCCCTCGGCGAACCCATGTTTGTTACCCGTATTTTACCAGAAAGTAATACGGTGATGTTAGGCACTCAGAATGAATTAGAGCAGGTTAGCGCACGAGTAAAAAATCTCAATTTGGTGAAATATGACTCTATTTTAAGTCCGTTGGAAGCCGTTACTAAGGTGCGGTATAAAGATGCAGGCACCCTAAGCACTATTGTGCAAGAGGGCGATGAATTGAAAATAGACTTTCACCATGCCGTTTCGGGCATAGCTCCAGGACAATCTGCGGTATTTTACGAAGGCAACGATTTATTAGGTGGTGGCTTTTTTATGTAAACATCGCTATCCAAAAAAAATATTCGTCCAAAACAGCACCTAATTTTGCATTCCTTATTATAATGTCTTTATTTGCACAAATTACATTTCTACCAAATGGCTAAAAATCTATTAATAGTTGAGTCACCGGCCAAAGCCAAAACCATCGAAGGGTATCTGGGCAAAGATTTTCTTGTAAAATCGAGCTACGGACATATCAGAGACTTGCTGAAAACCGATGAGGCTATTGATACCGCCCATAATTTTGAACAGAAATATGAAGTTCCGACCGATAAAAAGGCAATAGTAAGCGAACTTAAAAAACTAGCCAAAGAAGCCGAAATGGTGTGGTTAGCATCCGATGAAGACCGCGAAGGTGAAGCCATTTCTTGGCACTTATTTGAAACCCTTGGCCTTAAAGAAGAAAAAACAAAACGCATTGTGTTTCACGAGATTACCAAGCCGGCAATTTTAAAAGCCATTGAAAGTCCGCGAACCATTGATTATAATTTAGTGAATGCTCAGCAAGCCCGTCGGGTTTTAGACCGTTTGGTGGGTTTTGAACTATCTCCTGTACTTTGGAAAAAAGTAAAACCTTCCCTATCTGCCGGCCGAGTACAATCAGTAGCGGTACGTTTAATTGTTGATAGAGAGCGTGAAGTGAATCAATTTAATGCAGAAGCTGCTTTTAAAGTAGTGGCTATTTTTTCCACCGATAGCGCCAAAGAATTATTTAAAGCCGAATTGGGCGAACGTTTTAGCCAAAAAGGAGAAGCGGATCAGTTTCTAAACGATTGTAAAGCGGCTATTTTTACCATTACTAGCTTAGAAACCAAACCCAGCAAACGGAGCCCCTCTGCACCTTTTACAACCTCTACCCTACAACAAGAGGCTAGCCGTAAATTGGGCTTTTCGGTAGCCCGCACCATGTCGGTAGCACAAAAACTATACGAAGCAGGTAAAATCACCTACATGCGTACCGATTCGGTAAACTTATCGGATACAGCCTTGGGTGCAGCAGCCAATGAAATTAGCTCTTCTTTTGGTGAAAAATACCATCAAGTACGAAAGTATAAAACCAAATCGGCCGGTGCACAAGAGGCGCACGAAGCCATTCGGCCAACCTATTTTGAAGTACACACTCTAAACGGCGATCCTTCAGAAAAACGCTTGTACGAATTAATTTGGAAACGAGCTATTGCCTCTCAAATGGCCGAAGCTCAATTTGAAAAAACAACCGCAAAAATTAGTATCTCTACCCGTAAAGAAGAATTAATTGCTCAAGGTGAGGTGTTAAAGTTTGATGGTTTCTTAAAAGTATATATGGAATCTTCGGACGAAGAGGACGATACCGAAATTACTGCAGAAGATAGCAAGCAAGACGCTATTTTGCCTCCATTGACAAAAGGGCAAAGCCTTAACCTCGTTGAATTGACGGCTACAGAACGTTATTCTCGTCCGCCTGCCAGATATACCGAGGCCAGCTTGGTAAAAAAATTAGAGGAATTGGGTATCGGCCGACCTTCTACCTATGCGCCAACCATTTCAACGGTACAAAACCGTGGATATGTGGTTAAAGAAGATAGAGAAGGTAGAACCCGCAATTATGAGGTATTAACGCTTAAAAGCGGAACCATTAGCGGCGAAACTCGTACAGAGAATACCGGAGCAGAAAAATCAAAATTATTTCCTACCGATATTGGTGCTATTGTAAACGATTTCTTGGTAGAACATTTCAAAGGCATTGTTGATTTTCACTTTACCGCCAAAGTAGAAAAAGAGTTTGATGATATTGCCCAAGGCTTAACCAATTGGACAGCCATGTTGCGTAATTTCTATGACCCTTTTCATGCAGAAGTACAAAATACGTTGGATAATGCCGAACGGGCCAACGGAGGCCGTGAATTAGGCATCGACCCGGTTTCGGGTAAAACTATTTCGGTACGTATTGGCCGTTTTGGACCTTTTGTTCAAATTGGAGATACCGAGGGCGAAGAAAAACCACGTTACGCCAGTTTGCGTACGGGGCAAATGATGGAAAGCATTAGTTTAGAAGATGCCTTAGAATTATTCAAATTACCTAAAACTCTTGGTCAGTTTGAAGATAAAGATATGGTGGTGGCTATTGGTAAATTTGGACCTTATGTACGTCATGATGGCGCTTTTTACTCAATTCCAAAAGAGTTTGACCCACACACGCTAGAAGAAGCCAAGGCTATTGAAATTATCCAAGAAAAGCGTCAAAAGGATATTGATAAACTTATAAAAGTGTTTGATGAAAACCCAGATGTCCGTATCGAAGATGGACGATGGGGTCCTTACATCAAATTTGGTAAGCTAAACATCAAAATACCAAAAGATAAAACACCCGAAAGTATTAGTTATGCCGAAATATTGCTTTTAGCCGAAGTTGCCGAAAAAGAGCCTAAAAAAGGTAAAGCTAAACGTTTCGCTAAGAAAAAATAAGCTTTTTCTGCTATGAAAAAAGATATTCTGCTTCCGCTCGTGGAAGGCATTTCTATCGCCGTAGTACTCGAAAGCGAAAACCCTGAGGGCCGTAACTGGAAAGTATACCTCCTAAACCAGCGTAACGAAGCTATTGAAACTGTATTAATTGCTGCTAAGGGCTATGGAACTCTACATGGTAAAGAGCTAAAAACTTCTACCCTACGGCACGCTTTGGGAACCGTAGCAGCACACAGTGCCGTAGCTGTAGAACTCATAGATGAAGCAGTTTTTGGTTTGGCAAATGAATATTGGGTAAGTTATTACATACACAATAATTTATACGATAAGAAGTTTGTATTTATGCCCGAGAGCATTGTTGAAAGCAATTTAATTCGCATTCCGTTGGTAAATAAACCCGGAGTAATGATTGGGCAATAAATACATCTCTTAAAAAAAAATAAGTTTAATTTAACCTCATGTTGCAGCAAGTAAATTTAAAAAACGTTTTGGTACTCGATGTAGAAACGGTACCCCAATATGCTTCTGCTGCAGAAATTCCGGCTAACTTATTAGAACTTTGGGCACACAAAACACGTTTTATGCGTAAAGAGGGAGAAACACCCGAAGAATACTATTCCAAAGCCGGTATTTTTGCTGAATTCGGTAAAATTATCTGCATTTCTTTCGGCATTTATATTAAACGGCAAGGTAAATTGAGCTTCCGCATTAAATCTATTGCCGGCCACGATGAAAAAGAGATTTTAAACGCTTTTATCGAGATTATTAAAAAACAACCTGTCAATGTAATGCTTTGTGCGCATAATGGCAAAGAGTTCGACTTCCCTTACCTCTGCCGCCGTATGCTAATAAATAGCTTAGAAATACCTGCTTGTTTGCAAATAGCCGGCAAAAAGCCATGGGAAATTAATCACCTAGACACCATGGAATTGTGGAAGTTTGGCGATTACAAAAACTACACTTCTTTACATTTATTAGCCACCATTTTTGGCATTCCTAGTCCTAAAGATGATATGGAAGGCAGCGACGTGCATTGGGTATATTGGAAAGACCAAGATTTGCAGCGCATTCAAACCTATTGCCAAAAAGATGTATTAACCACCGCACAGCTGCTACTTCGCTTTAAGGGTTTACCTAGTATTTCAGAAGAAGCCGTAAGTATTGTGAGTTAATAAGCGCTTTTTCTGTTAATTTTTCGTGAAATCTACCGGAGCAATTAGTAATACCTACGAAATTTGGTACCTTAGTTTACATGTCTAAAAAAGCCCATCATTTTAAAGAAGTTTTAACGCAACTGATTTTAGAAATTTTCCAAAAATCAGGCCAACAACTCCTAAATCCGAAACAAGTTTCTGCAAAACTTAAATTGGACGATGCAGATGCTCGAGATGCTATTGCGGAGATTCTGCGCAACGAGGTTAGAAAAGGAACCTTGAGAGAACCTGAACGTGGGCGTTTTCAATTAAAAGAACTTAAAACATTTGTTACAGGTCGGGTTGATTTAACCACCGATGGTTCGGCTTTTATTATTACCGAAGACGAATTTGAAGCGGATATTTATGTTGCTCCACGCAAATTGCGCAATGCGCTGCATGGCGATACTGTACAAGTTTATGTGTATGCCAAACAAAAAGGCGGTCGCAAAAAAGAAGGCGAAGTAGTAGAAATTCTAGTACGTGCCAAAATGGATTTCACAGGCATTGTAAAACTATCCGATCGTTTCGCTTTTTTTGTACCCGACGACCGCAAAATGCAGCACGATATTTTTATACCGCTGACAGATTTAAATGGTGCAAAAGACAATGAAAAAGCCATTGCCCACATTAGCGAATGGCCAGAAGGTGCCAAAAACCCTATCGGTAAAATTATTCACGTTTTAGGAAAACAAGGCGATAACAATGCCGAAATGAATGCTATTTTGGCTGATTTTGGCTTCCCTTTAGCTTTTCCAAATGATGTAGAGGAAGCAGCCGAGGCCATATCAGAAACAATACCTGTTGCAGAAATAGCCAAACGCCGAGATTTTAGAAAGGTCCTGACGTTTACCATCGATCCATTTGATGCCAAAGATTTTGACGATGCGATTTCTTTCCAAATATTACCCAACGGAAACTACGAAATTGGCGTGCATATTGCCGATGTATCGCATTACGTACTCCCTGATTCGGCCTTAGATATAGAAGCCTACGATAGAGGTACTTCGGTGTATTTGGTAGATCGGGTAATTCCGATGCTTCCTGAGCGTCTTTCTAACGGATTGTGTTCACTACGCCCTAATGAAGATAAATTGTGTTTTTCGGCGGTTTTTGAGCTCGATGAAAAGGCAAATATCCATTCCGAATGGTTTGGGCGTACCGTAATTCACTCCGATAAACGCTTTGCGTACGAAGAAGCACAAGAAATCATAGAAGGAAAACAGTCTGATTTTTCCGAAGAAATACTCAAACTAAACGAACTAGCCTATATTTTACGAGAACGTAAATTTAAAGCCGGTGCCATCAGTTTCGAATCGGCAGAGGTGAAATTTAAACTCGATGAGCAAGGCAAACCCATGGGCGTGTATGTAAAAGAGCGTAAAGATGCACACAAACTTATTGAAGATTTTATGCTCTTAGCCAACCGAAAAGTAGCCGAGTTCGTGGCTAAAAAAGGTCAAGGGAAACATAAATACACGTTTGTATACCGTGCCCACGATTCGCCAAAAGAAGAAGCTTTATTAAACTTTGCACAGTTTGCCTCCAAGTTTGGCTATAAAATAAATACTCAATCTGATAAAACCATTGCCTTCTCACTAAACGCCTTATTGGTAGATGTAGAAGGAAAAGGTGAGCAAAATGTATTGACGCAACTGGCCATCCGATCTATGGCTAAAGCCATTTATACCACCAAAAAATCGAGCCATTATGGTTTGGCCTTCGAATATTATACACACTTTACCTCTCCCATTAGGCGCTACCCAGATGTGATGGTACACCGTTTATTAGCTCATTATTTAGCCGAAGGTTCATCGGCCAATACCGAGCACTACGAAAAATTGTGCGTACACTCTTCACAAATGGAGAAAAGAGCAGCCGATGCAGAACGTGCTTCGGTAAAATATAAACAAGCTGAATACCTGCAAGACAATGTGGGCAAAGAATTCGAAGGTATTATTTCGGGCGTAACAGAGTGGGGTATGTACGTAGAATTAGTAGAAAATAAATGTGAAGGAATGATTCGTTTACGTGATATTAATGATGATTTTTATGTTTTAGATGAAAAAAATTATTGCATTATTGGTCAGCGTAAAAAACGTAAATACCAATTAGGCGATAAAGTAACTATTAAAGTTAAAAAAGTAGACCTAACGAAACGTCAAATTGATTTTTCTTTAGTAACCCAATAAAGAGTACATGCATACCATTGAAGAACTACAAGAACTGCTGGCAAAAGCAGTGAGCGCAAAACAATATCCCAACCAACCGGCCGAGTTGTACGAGCCCATAAGCTACATTATGGCTATGAGTGGTAAACGCATGCGCCCTGTATTGCTATTAATGGGCTGTGAACTATTCAAAGGTGATATTCAAAAAGCCATAGACCCGGCATTGGCGGTAGAGGTTTTCCATAATTTTACGCTTATGCACGACGATATTATGGATAAAGCTCCCCTACGCCGTGGCAAGCAAACCGTTCACGAAAAGTGGAATGCAAATATTGCCATACTTTCTGGCGATGTGATGCTGGTGCAAGGTTATATACTGTTGCTGAACAGCTTGGAAGAAAAATTACTACGCCCAGTGCTACATGTATTTAACGAAACTGCTGTAAGTGTATGCGAAGGGCAACAGTTTGACATGAATTTTGAAACCCAAGCCGCCGTTTCACTTACGAATTATATTGAAATGATACGCCTAAAAACAGCTGTTTTATTGGGTGGGGCTTTAAAAATTGGAGCTCTTATTGCGGGTGCATCTACCGCCGAAAGCGATTTATTAGAAGGCTTTGGCGAAGATTTGGGCATTGCCTTTCAAATACAAGACGATATTTTAGATGTGTACGGTAACCCCGATAAATTTGGCAAACAGTTGGCTGGCGATATTTTAGCCAATAAAAAGACCTATTTGCTCATAAAAGCACAAGAATTGGCTACAGGCAAGGACGCCGATGAATTAAATCATTGGCTAGAGGCTAGCACCTACCAAGCTGAAGATAAAATTAAAGCCGTAACCGAACTCTACAACCGTTTAGGCGTGCGTGAATTAGCCGAAACTACCATGCAAAACTATGCAAAGATAGCCATTCAGCAATTAGATGCCATTCAGGTGGAAGCTGCTCGTAAAGAAGCCTTACGCAACTTTGCCGCTCAACTTGTAAGTAGAGAGCAATAAACAATCTAAATTTTAAAAACTGATTTATTAATTATCAAGTTGAAAAAATCCGTATAACCCGAAATTATTATTAATGAAAACATTTATCTTAGTTATAATAAACCAAAATTTTAAAAAAATAACCAAATGAGTCAGATTCTAACCTATCTAAAGGATAATATCATCATTCCTTTTTTGAAATTTTTAGCTACACTATTGTTTTTCGGGCTCCTGTACTTACCCATTTATTTTTATAAATTAAAATATACCTGCGAAGACGAGGTTCAAGCAAAAAAGGATGGATGGATCATAATTCGCCCTGGAGACAAATTGCCGGCTGGATATTCCCGGGATACATATGAAATAGGGACATTTAAATGTTATGGCGAAATATTCTATCAAATAAGAAAAAAATAATTCTGAGTTTTCTGCAATATTTTCCACAAAAAAAGCCTCTCCGATATACGAAGAGGCTTTAAAAAAATAAAAAAACTTATTTCTTTGGAGCAGCTTTCTTAGCTGGTGCTTTTTTCTCAGCAGCCGCTTTAGGAGCAGCCGCCTTTTTAGCTGGCGCTTTAGCAGCAGGTGCTTTCTTAGCAGGAGCAGCTTTTGCCTCTACAACCGGAACAGCAGCAGTTTCTACTACTTCAACTGCAGCAGCTACTGGTTCCGAAATTACTTTAGGAGCAGCAGCTTTCTTAGGAGCAGCTACCTGTACTTCTGCAGGTAAAATAGATACGTATGATTTATTATCAGCACGTTTTCTGAAAATTACGGTACCATCCACTAAAGCGAAAAGTGTGTGATCTTTACCTAAACCCACATTTTTTTCTGGATGGTGTTGTGTACCACGCTGACGAACAATGATGTTACCAGCAATAGCCAATTGACCACCAAAAATTTTGATACCTAAACGTTTACTATGGGATTCGCGACCGTTTCTGGAACTACCGGCCCCTTTTTTATGTGCCATATTTTATTTACTTATGAATTGAAAAACAATTCTATTGAACAATCTAAACTTATAATTTAATACCAGTAATCTGGATTTTGGTGAATTGTTGGCGGTGACCGTTTTTCTTTTTGTAGCCTTTACGACGTTTCTTTTTGAAAATAATCACTTTATCTCCTTTTAAATGAGACAAGATTTTAGCCGAAACCACCGCACCCTTAAGCGTAGGCGTACCTACTTTAAATTTACCGCCATCTTCAGCCAATAATACATTGTCAAATTCAATACTAGCGCCTTCATCTCCTTGTAATCTGTGTACAAAAAGATGCTGGTCTTTAGCAACTTTAAATTGCTGTCCGGCTATATTTACTATTGCGTACATGGTTATTTATTGGTTTTATTGTTAAATGAGGTGCAAATATAGGGTTTCTCTAAAAGAATTCACAGCATTTATTACAATTTTTTAAAGAATAATAGGGTTTAACGTTTCCGCTGTCTATTCTCGGCATCGTTAATAGTAGTACTCACCGTTTCAATTAAGGTTTTGGCAGCATCTTTCAGCTTTCCATTTCCGGCATAATCGGCATCAAAATCAAGTATTTTGCTTTTACGCTGGTATTTAAATTCCAAAAAATAATGCGGAGCTATTTTACCTGTACGCTCATCGGGGTTTAGGCGCATATTCTGCGGAAAATTCCAAAAACCTAATTCTACAGCCTTGCGGTGTAAATACAGTAAATCATCTTTACTTAACTTTACTTGGGTTTTTACCAAAGAATCTTGGTCGTTTAGGTATTGGTATGCACCCGTTTTGCTATCGAACTGATTTATTAAACTATCCCCTAGCCCATATTTTAAGCTAATAGACTCCATTTCAGTGAATTTGTAAGGAGCATTTTTAATCATAATGCCATAATAATAAAAACAGTAGGCCAAAAAAGGCACTACAATACAAATGGCTAAAAATATTTTTTTCTGTCTGTCTGTCATCGGGAATATAATTATTCTTTGGGGTCGCCCAATTCGCCTTCCCACTTGCTAATAACGGCCGTAGCCACGCTATTACCCACTACGTTGGTTGCCGAGCGGCCCATATCCAACAAGGGGTCTATCCCTATTAATAAAGCCAAACCAGCTTCCGGAATATTAAAGGTGGCAATGGTGCCTGCAATAACAACCAAAGAGGCTCTAGGTACACCGGCTATGCCTTTACTGGTAAGCATTAATATAAGCAACATAGAAAGTTGTTGCTCGAAACCCAAGTGGATGCCATACGCCTGAGCAATAAACAACGAAGCAAATGTCATGTACATCATAGAGCCATCGAGGTTAAAAGAATAACCAAGCGGCAAAACGAAACTCACAATTTTATCCTTGCAACCAAAACGCTCTAACTGTAGCATGGTTTTAGGGTAGGCTGCTTCGCTACTTGCGGTACTAAATGCCAACAATACTGGCTCTTTTAGTCCACTTACCAAGCTAAAAATGCGTTTTTTTAGAATTAAGAAGCCAATGAAAATAAGCAATAGCCACAATATGAGTAAACCCGAATAAAATTCACCGATAAAAATGGCATAGGTAGATAAAATACCTAAACCTTGTTTGGCAATAATGGCTGTCATGGCGCCAAATACGGCAAATGGCGCAAAATTCATCACATAGCCGGTTACTTTTAATATTACGTGAGCAAAAGCATCCATGGCTTTAATCACAATTGCTCCCTTTTCGCCAATAGCGGCAGTAGCCACACCAAAAAATAGAGAGAACACCACAATTTGCAAAATTTCGTTGTTCGCCATGGCTTCGGCAAAACTTTTTGGGAATACGTGGGCAATAAAATCTTTTAAGGATAATGCGGCTTTTTGAATACCGGTATCAATGCTGGCATCGGGTAAGGGCAAATTCATGGTTTCGCCGGGGCGAAATACATTCACCAAAATCATTCCTAGGGTAAGAGAGAGCAGGGTGGCGCTCAAAAACCAAAGCATAGTTTTACCGCCAATACGTCCTACGGCGTTAATATCGCCTACTTTGGCTACCCCAACTACCAAGGTGGTAAACACCAAAGGAGCAACAATCATTTTTATTAAGCGAAGAAAAATATCGCTCAAAAGCGTAAAAGGCTCCAGTTTTTTATCTCGAATGGTTTCGTTTTTTTTACGAATAGTCAATTGTGCTTTACGCTCCGTTTTCATGGCCAGGTAAGCAACCGAAGTGGTATCGGTTGTTTTAGCCAATTGTACCTCTAAATTGGTTGCCTGTTTATCGGCTTTCGCAATTTGATCGTTATATTGGCCTATCCAATTTACATTGAGTAAGTAGCCGGCTACAATACCAACTACTAAAGCGATGAAAATAAATAAAGTAAGTTTGTTTTTTTGCATACGTTTTGTGTGTAAAGCGAACGTAAAACTACAATAATTTAAGTTTAAACCATGCACCTTTTTAGCCTCCAAGAACAAAAAAAAGAACTACAACAACTCTCAAAAACAGAGTTAGAGGCTATTTGTTTGCGTTTTGCCCGATATAAAAAAGAGAATAAAGAGTTGTTAGAATTTGTGCTTTTTCACCAAGACAATCCACAAGCCTATGCCAATGCCTTAAAAACGGACCTTGAAGATGTATTTAAATCGCTTACAGGTGCAAATTATAGCGATGCTAAAAAGCTAAGAAAGATTACAAAAGCACTAAATAAGCATACAAAATACATGCAAAATCCTAGTCTTGAAGTAGATTTGTGGATCTGGTTTTGCTATACGTATTGCGATTCTATGGCTGCAAAATCTACCGCACAAGTTATCCGAAATTTCTTCGTAAAAGCAGTGCTTAAGGTAGAGAAAATTCAAAGCAAATTGCATGAAGATTTGGCTTTTGATGTAGCACAAGAATTAGAAAAAATTAGCCAACTAGCAGTTAAAAGCCTAAATTGGTACGCTGACTAGTGTAACAATACCCTCAAATACCGCTCTAAAAAGCATAGTATACATGGAAAACAAAGAAGCACTCTTTAAAGAAATTTTTCGGACAAACTCCCGAAAGATTTACCATTTATGCTATGGCTATACCGGCGATGACGATACCGCCAATGATTTAGTACAAGAAACCTTCTTGAAAGTGTGGCAAAATCTCGATAAGTTTCGCAACCAGGCCATGATATCTACTTGGATATACCGAATTGCTGTAAACACCTGTTTATCTCACCTCCGAGTAGAGAAAAGACAAGCCAAAGAAGAGCTTACCGACAAAATTATTGATGAGAAAGCGGAGGAATTTTCCGAAAAAAACGAACAAGTAGCCCTACTCTATCGTTGCATTTCTAAATTAGAAGAGAACGAACGTATTATCATCACCTTAGTGCTGGATGAAGTACCTTATGCAGAAATTGCAGAGATTTCGGGCATATCTGAAGGCAACCTACGCGTTAAAATACACCGAATTAAACAGAAACTAACTGAACTTTATAGTCGATATGAACGAATTTGATCTACTAAAAGATATCTGGCAAAGCCAACCCGAACGTAAACTAGCTGCAGAAGAAATTCTGAAGCAGGTAAAACGTTCGAAAAACCGCCTAGCAAACAAATTGCTTTTCGAAGTGTTTGTAATGAGCTTAGCCATTGCTGCCTTAAGCTATGCCTGGTACATGGTGCCCTTTAAAATGTGGACTACGCACCTTTCGCTACTTATTTTTATGGCTTCGTGTTTATTTGCCTTATTTGCCCAACTATCTGCCTACAGAAGCATTCACAATACCGCTTACCTTATTGGTAAACCTGATACGTATATTAAGTACTTAAAACAATACCAAAAAGATCGACATCGCTTAAATACGCAAAAATATAAAGTTTATACCCTGTTTTTGGGCATTGGGCTTGTGCTGTTTTTTGTAGAGATTTTCTTTGTGGCTACCTTTTGGTTTACACTCATTAGCTTTGTGGCATCCTTAATTTGGATTGCCATTTGCTATTTCTGGCTCATGAAAACATACATCAGAAGAGAAGATGGCTATTTAAACGGTATGATAGCTAGTTTAGAACACCTAGAACGTCAATTTGAACAAGAATAAGCTATTTTTTCTTCGACTCTTCTGTAAGCTCTGTTAACTGAAAACTATTATTGCGTAAACGATAAGCTAAGGTACGTTTAATGGTTTTTTCTGTTGATGCAGGCTCTTGGTATAGAAAATCTCTACGCAATTCCCCTTCTTTTATATAAATAGAGTCTTTGCCCTTAAAACCTGCTTTTGCTTTATCGCTGAAAGCCGGAAAACGAATGGCATTACCAGTACCTGAAGAATCAAACTCGTAGATATACAAATCATTAAGGCCTGTGCTCAACAAAACCTGCACGGCCAATTCTGGGTTACCATCGGTATCTAAATCCATATCCCAAACATCCAGAGGCTTGCCCACTAAATCGACATTTAAAGCCTCAAATTTTTGATGCGTAGAATCGGAACGCAATATGAGTAAAGCCGAGGTAGAATCTTTCCCTCTACCCCAAGTGAGCACATCAAAAATAAGTCCTGGTTTTACTTCTAAACTGCGGTGAAACCTAAAAGGAGCAGCTAAAACGGCTTTTTTAGGTGCCAAATTAAGCGGTTCTTCGCCACCGCAAGCAGCAATTAAAACGGTTCCTAGGAGTAGCAAGCTGATTGAAAAGTGATTTTTAAACATCGTATTTAATTTAATGGGTAAATAAGGCTTGAGGTATTTCCTGGCTCAATCCGCTTGGAAGTTTCATGAGTAATTTCAAGGCCGAACTCCCTCCAGATTGAAAATATTTTACTTGAATTTTATGGTAACCTTTTTGCAAGCGAATGGCGCCAGTTACCGCGAAAGCAGCATGTTTATCGTCATTGTCCACCACCAATTTATCATCAATCCATAAGCTAGAGCCATCATCGGAAGTTAAGGTAAATAAATACACGCCATCTTCTGCGGCTTGCAAGTAGCCATTCATCACCAAACCAAAAGTTCGAGCCATGGTTTTGTATTTACCTAGAGCGATGATGGGCACTATTGACTCTTCATTCGCTTTTAAGGTATCAATTTCTTTCGTAAAATTTAAAAGCCCGGGCACAAAATAAGCCTGCAAACCTGGCAATAAACCTGGATTGGTACTAGCGGCCAATGGCAAGGTATTGTCTAGAATAGTGGTAGACACTGCACTCTGCTTACCGCTTGGCGCAATTACTCGTGTTTTTAACACACGCTGTCCATCGGGCAAAACCTTTACGGTAAAGGGCTGGGTGTAGTGTTGTGTAGTAGCATCGGGTGTATAGCCGTCTAGCGTATAGTAAATTTTGGCACCTTTTACTGGAGCTTGAAGGGTAAATGTAAATTCATCACCAAGTAAGGTGGTATCTTTTATACCAATAGGGTTTGGTACCCGATAGTTTATAGTTGTTTTATCCAATTTAGCCAAGTGCTCCGGCACTGCTTGGCTAACAAAATTTGTCCAATTTTTGTTAGCCGGATTTGTCCAAGCAATTTCTGAAAGGGCGTATAATCTGGGCAATAGCATGTATTCTACTTTTGCAGGATTAGTCATGTACTCGGTCCACATATTGGCTTGTACACCAATAATACGGGCTTGCTGAGCAGCAGTTAGGCTTGTAGGTGTTGGATTGTAGCCATAAACCTGGTCCAATGGGGTATATCCGCCAATACTTAAGGGTTCTTGGTTGCTTTTCCCTTGTGCATGATCGAAGTATACATAATCGCCTGGGGTCATAATGGCATTGTGGTTTTGTTTGGCTGCGGCAATACCTCCATCGGTGCCTCTCCAGCTCATTACAGTAGCATTGGGAGCTAAACCTCCTTCTAAAATCTCGTCCCAACCAATAATTTGACGGCCTTTGCTGTTTAAATACTTTTCAATACGCTGTATAAAATAGCTTTGTAAGTGATGTTCGTCTTTTAGTTTTAAATTTTTGATGCGTTTTTGGCAATAGGGACATACTTTCCAACGTGTTTTTGGCGATTCGTCGCCACCAATGTGTATGTAGGTACTCGGAAAAAGTGCCATCACTTCATCCAATACATTTTCTAAAAATGTAAACGTTTGATCTTTACCTGCACAATACACATCGTCAAAAACTCCCCATTTTTCGGCAGCGGTAAATGGTCCAGGATTATCTCCACAAGCCAATTCCGGATAGGCAGCAAGTGCCGCTAAAGAGTGACCCGGCATTTCAATTTCAGGAATAATGGTAATAAAACGTTGCTGGGCATAGGCTACAACCTCTTTTATTTCCTCTTGTGTATAAAAACCCCCATACGGTGTTTGATCGAAAAGTTGCGGCATACGATCGTGGTAATTGCCCACCAAGGTTTGGGCTCTGTAGGCTCCAACCTGCGTAAGTTTTGGATATTTTTTTATCTCGATACGCCAGCCTTGATCTTCGGTTAAGTGCCAATGAAAGGTATTTAATTTATAGGTGGTTAATAAATCAATATATTCTTTGATAAAAGATATGGGAAAGAAATGTCGCCCTACATCTAAATGCATACCCCGATAGCTGTAACGAGGCCAATCTTCAATATTAAGTCCATTTAACAGAATTCGATCTGATTTTTCTGGGAATAACTGCAGCAAGGTTTCTGCTGCATAAAACAAACCCGCTCCCATACCTTTCAACTCAACTTGCTTAGCGTGAATGTGTAAGGTATATGATTCGGGTTTATAGTTCGTGTCGGTATTTTCTAGCAAGGTAATTCGTTTGCCTTCGGCCTTAGCCACAAGGTTTAATGTAAAGCCATAAGTACCCGAAATATAGCTTTGCAACATTTTTGCTATGGGTAAATTCTCAGGTGTACCATATTCAATACTAGTTTGAGAATCTAGTACAAACTGCTGCGTGGTGTATGTAATTTTTTGTGGTGCTGGAATAAGCACAGCGCTTTGATTAGCATTTTGGGCTAATGCGGGCAGCGTGAAGCAGGCAAAACAAAGTACACATAATTTAAATTTGGTCATACAATTAGCTTTATATACCAAATCTAAAAAAAAGAATGATTTTTTAAGCGTGTTCTTTTGCGGCTAAATAACGTTCGGCTTCTAATGCAGCCATGCAACCACTACCTGCAGCAGTAACGGCTTGGCGCCACATGGTGTCTTGCACATCGCCACAAGCAAATACACCTTCAATGTTGGTTTGGGTACTATCTGGCTTGGTAATGAGGTAACCGGTGGCATCCATATCTAATACACCTTTAAACAATTCGGTGTTGGGGTGGTGTCCGATAGCCACAAAAAAACCGGTAATAGCTAAAGTTTGTTCGGTTTGATCTTGATTATTTTTAACACGAACACCTGTTACATTCTGGCCATTGCCCACAATTTCTTGCGTTTCGGTATGGTATAGCACGGTAATATTGGGGGTATTTAATACCCTATTAATCATAGCTTTAGATGCTTTAAACTCTCCTTTTCGCACAATCATGTGTACGTGTTTGCACAATTTGGCTAAATAAGTGGCTTCTTCGCAGGCGGTATCTCCAGCACCTACAATGGCTACATCTTGGCCTTTAAAAAAGAAACCGTCGCATACGGCACAGGCCGATACACCAAAGCCATTGTATTTTTGTTCGCTCTCTAAACCTAGCCATTTTGCTGAGGCGCCAGTAGCAATAATTACGGTATCGGCAGTAATGGTTTTTATCTCATCAATAACTACTTGGTGTGGAGTTTTAGAAAAATCAACTTTAGTGGCATAGCCAAAGCGGATATCGGTACCAAACCGAGCAGCTTGTTCGCGGAAATCTTCCATCATCTGTGGTCCCATCACCCCTTTCGGATAGCCCGGAAAATTTTCCACATCGGTAGTTTGGGTTAACTGACCTCCGGGTACAATACCCGTATAGACCATAGGTTTTAAATCTGCTCTAGCGGCATAAATAGCAGCGGTATATCCGGCTGGGCCCGATCCGATAATAAGACAATGTACGTGTTCGATTTCTGTTGACATATTGAATTGAATGAGCTTCAAATTTAGCAGTTTAAAAAGGCATAGACAAGCCTTGAAGAAATTAATAGCTGATGAAATTCGGTTTTTCTAAATTTTACCTTTAGAAATGCAAAAGCTACTTATATTTGCGCTACAATGCTCGGGTGGCGAAATTGGTAGACGCACCATCTTGAGGGGGTGGCGTTCGAATGGACGTACGAGTTCGAATCTCGTTCCGAGCACTTTTTTAACCAAGATTTATACACAGCCCATCGTAAGCCAGTTCCACTCCGGCGGGTACGATTTCAGAAATTTTTTGATGCGTGCCTAAACGGTGGCTAATGTGTGTGAAATAGGTTTTTTCGGCGCCAATTTCCTGAGCAAAAGCCACTGCTTCTTCTAATGTGAAATGCGAAATGTGTTTTTCTTGCTGCAGGGCATTAATAACCAATACTTTGCTGCCTTTAATTTTTGCCTTTTCTACATCAGAAACGGTTTTCGCATCGGTAATGTAGGTAAAATCGGCTATACGGAAGCCTAAAACGGGTAATTGAAAGTGCATCACCTCTATAGGAATAAACGGAACACCAGCCACTTCGAAGGGGTGATGACCTATCTCAAATAAATCTAACTGAGGAATTCCCGGATATTTATGATTGGCAAAAATGTAGGAAAATTCTTTTTTCAGCGCATCTTGTACCCGTTTATGGGCATACACATTAATGGCTTCGCCCTGCTTATAATTAAAGGCCCTAATATCGTCAAGGCCTGCGGTATGGTCTTTGTGTTCGTGGGTAAATACTAGTGCATCTAAGTGCATTACACCGGCTCTAAGCATCTGATAGCGAAAATCGGGGCCAGAATCGATGACAATATTTTTATCATCAACCTGCAAGAGTATAGAAGAACGTAAACGCTTATCGCGGGTATCGGCCGAGGTGCATACCGCACAGCTACACGCAATTACGGGTATGCCTTGCGAAGTGCCGCTGCCTAAAAAAGTAACTTTCACAGCTTTAGGGTAGTTTGTTTTAATTGATTGAGCAATTGTTTTTGCTTTTCGTCTAAAAACTGATCTTGCACTTCTAGGGTTGCTATTAAATCGGCTAAACCCTGAATTTTACTCTCTAGGTTAGCGAATTTATTCACCACCACTACCCTACTATTTTCGAGTACGCAAGCGCCAGTTTTAAAATTTCCTTTTTCGTAACGTACCCGATAGTCGAGGGCTTTTAAAAGAAGTTCTAACTTATCAAGCGTATGGGTAGTTATTGATAAGTTCATGAGGATTAGCGTAAATCTACCAGTTCTACTCCAGGATATTTTTTCACATCAAAGGTGAAAAACGTTTCGGCTACTTTTACATTTGGAGCAAATGCTTTAATGCTGTAGGTATACCGATTGCCATTTTTATCAAAAATAATGGCCTGCACAATTTGTTTAGAGGCTTTATCGATTTGCAGCTTCACCTTAAAAAACGAACGTTTCGTATCTAAAGGGGTTAGTTCAATATTGTGTATTGTTTTTCCAGCTTTTGATTTACTATCTCCAGTAAATAAAAACTTAAAGCCTTTCTCGTAAATGGTAAATAAACGAGCAGGGTTCATCGCATCCGATGAGTTATCTACTTCGCTTAATTGAACCTCTTTATCTGCTTTTAAATAAGTCCATTGGTTTTTACCATCGCTTACCAATTCTTGTGCCTTTAACACTACTTTAAACTTATTGGCTTTGGTTTTTGAATAAAGCGTACCTGTTTGGGTTTCTTTTACTTTGGCCTGCGGATTATCGAGTGTGTAGGTAAACTCCGTTTTTATTACGTCGAAAGAACGGTATTTTTTACTCACTTCGGCCAAAATAATTTTTGCTTTCTCGTCGGTTTGCGCTATTGCTACAAGGCCTATAAAAACAAAAAAAACGGTATTTACTATTAATTTCATATTCATTATCATTAAATTTAGCTCAGGGTGTCCAAAAATTGTTCCAAAGCATATTCATCTGGTATGAGCACTTCACGGGCTTTACTACCCTCAAATGAGCCCACAATACCGGCTCCTTCCAATTGGTCGATAATACGACCAGCTCGGTTGTAGCCTAATTTTAATTTACGTTGAATTAATGAGGTAGAACCCTGTTGGTGCATCACAATTAATCGTGCAGCATCTTCAAATAAGGGGTCCCGATCATTTGGGTCGAAAACTTTGCTCGAAGCTCCATCGCCGCTTTCGTCTACATATTCAGGCAACATCCAGGCCGAATCGTAGCCTTTTTGTGAACCAATAAAATCAGATATACGTTCTATTTCGGGCGTATCTACAAAGGCGCACTGCAAACGGATTAAGTCGTTTCCGGTAGATAATAACATATCGCCTCGGCCAATCAATTGATCGGCACCTCCGGTATCCAAAATAGTGCGTGAATCTATTTTGGACAACACTCTAAAGGCCAAACGTGCTGGGAAATTGGCTTTTATGGTACCTGTAATAATATTTACCGATGGACGCTGTGTGGCAATAACCAAGTGAATACCAACCGCACGGGCCAATTGAGCTAAACGGGCAATAGGCGCCTCTATTTCTTTACCGGCAGTCATCATTAAATCGGCAAATTCATCAACAATAAGTACGATAAAAGGTAAGAAACGATGGCCTTGTTCGGGATTTAACTTACGACCAACAAATTTTTGGTTGTATTCTTTAAGATTACGTACTTGCGCATTTTTCAACAAATCATAGCGTAAATCCATTTCTATACACAAGGAATTAAGCGTATTAATTACTTTTTTAGTATCGGTAATAATTGCATCTTCTTCGCCGGGTAATTTGGCTAAGAAATGACGTTCAATTTTACGGAAAAGGGTTAACTCTACTTTTTTAGGATCTACCAACACAAATTTTAATTGCGCTGGATGCATTTTATACAGCAAAGAAGCCAAAATACAGTTAATACCAACAGATTTTCCTTGACCAGTGGCTCCAGCAACCAATAAATGGGGCATTTTAGCTAAATCGGCAATGTACACTTCGTTTGAAATGGTTTTACCCAAAGCTATGGGCAGCTCCATGGTAGTGTTTTGGAATTTTTCTGTTCCCAATAACGAACGCATAGATACCATATCGGGGTTTTGGTTAGGCACTTCAATTCCAATGGTTCCTTTACCTGGCATGGGAGCTATGATACGAATACCCAAAGCGGCTAAACTCAGGGCGATATCGTCTTCTAAATTTTTAATTTTAGAAATACGTACACCCGGCGCTGGAATAATCTCGTACAGGGTTACAGTTGGGCCAATGGTGGCCTTAATTTTATCAATCTCAATGTTGTAGTGATTAAGCGTTTCTACAATTTTAGTTTTATTGGCCTCTAATTCTTCGGCGTTTACCGAAATTTTAGCCGAGCCGTAATTCTCCAATAAGTCTAAATGTGGATGCTTATACTGAGATAATTCTAATTTAGGGTCAAATGCACCAAACTGTTGCACCAATTCTTCGGCGGTAGCTTCTTCGGGTGTTTTCTCAATAGTCAACTCCGGGCCTTCTGTTGTGGCTAATATTTCTGGCTCTAAATCATCTTCCAATACTTCTGTTTCTAATTCTAGATCGGCTATTCGGGCATCTTCTTTAGCTAAATCATCTTGAAAACGATTGTTTAAGGGGAATTCTACTGGTTCAGATATATTTTCTTCTATCAATTCGTCGGGGCCAACTTCGGGTACCACATATTTTGGCGCACGTTCTGGTAATTTAAAATCAAAATTATAAGCAATGGTTAACGTGGTTAAACCGGCAAAGGTTAATAAACCAAGTGTACCTACATTCCCTATTTGGGCTTCGAGCAAGCGATTAGCCCAAAAGCCAAACTCTCCTTCTAGATAATGCGGAAAATCGGTTACAAATGCATGAAAATAAGCCAGGGTTAGCGATACAAATAGTAAAGAGAAGAAAGAATATGCCAAAGTTTTACCTATTGGAAATAACTTCACTTTAACCAATAAGCGGAAACCCAATACAAACAGCACGAATACAAACAGGAAAGAGGCAACACCAAACCACTCGTAAATAAACTGGTGCGACAATAAGGCACCAAACTTACCCATCCAGTTTTGTACAATTCCGCCAGCAGCTACTTGTGTATTTGCTAATTCTGCAGGGGTTTTAAATAGATTAGACCAACCTCCATTGGCATCAATGACGTAGCTTTGGTCGTCTTGCCAAGTGAGTAAATAAGAGGTGAAAGCTACCAAGAAGTAAGTTGAAAGCAAGAGCATAAACAATCCTAAAACCTTAACCAAACGACCGCCGGCTAGGTTAAATGGAGGAAGTTTTTCTTCGCCTTTTTCGGTAGCTTTAGCTGTCCGGGGTCTGGGTTTTACGGTTATAGATTCGTGCTCTTCAGCTTCTGCTGCCGAATTACGTAACGAATTGGATGGTTTAAATTGATTTCCTTTCAAGGACTTTGTTCTTTTGTGCGCTACAAATATAAAAAATAAGACCTATCCTTTGAATAGGTTTACTTGCTGTGTAAAAATAAATATTAATAGCTTTTATTCCATCTAATTAGAACTATTTTTCTGTAAAATTTGTGCGCCAATACCGCATGATACACATTTTTTTCTGTCACATGCTGTTTTTTTCAGCTGCAACAAGCCTTGTGATGCTGCTGCATGTGCTACAGATATACCTACAGCTGCAAACTCTCTAACTACTATATTGTTTTCTGCCGGCATACTTTCTAGTAAATCAATGGCCCATAGTTTATACTTTTCAGCGTTTAAAAATTTACCGTAAGCATATAAAAAAGTAGCAATGGTATTAATTAGTAGTGAATGTACACTGTGTGCACCAAGCTGAACACTGTGTTTGGGACTATGTTTATCGAACCGATAATGGGTTTCCCAATATTCATGTACAGGCAATTCGTGAAATAATTCGTGCAGAGCTAATATGCTTTCTGTTTCTAAAACAGTTGAAAACAAATGTGTAGATTTTTGCACCAAAGCCGAAAATTGCGCAATTCTAAGACTTGGAAAGTTTGCTGGGCGGGCTCTAAAAAATTTCCACAATGAAGGTTCTAAAGGGATTAATTTATGTTTTTGCTGTAAATATGCATATTCTTTTTGGAGCGTTAATGGGTACTTTTCTGTAAAAGATTCTAGTAATAAACCAGCTTGACCAAATAAGAGCGCATCTACTTGTATAGGCACATTTTTATACTTTGCCAAAAGCAATTGAGGTATACTTTTAGCTAATAACATAAAAGGAAGGGCATTTAACTTAAAACCAAAAGCAGCAGACAAGCTAGTATAAAAAGCATCGTCCCAACTTCCCTTTAAGCTATTAAGCAACTGAATATGTGCATCGGCTTTTTCTTCTAAACGCTGTATAAGCAATCGATACACTTCATGTTTCGTATACAGTTCATCTACCTGAGCTACTTGTGCTGCACAAGGTATCCACGATTGAGCCTCAATGAGCTTCCGATAATTAGCTAATAGGTTTTGAGGAATTAAACCTTGTAAAACCAACACCGACAGTTCCGTGCCATCAGACCTAAAAACAGCCTTATCATGCTGGTAAACCACATGTAAAATCACATTTTCGTAGGCTTTATCTTTTTCGTGGTGGTGGGCATACCAATCGGATGATTTGAGATGCATTTCTACCGAACCTGCCCATAAGGTATCACCAATTTGCAGTTGAACTTCTTCAAAATCGGGGCCAGCGTGGGTATTTTGGTAGCCAATACGCACTAATTTTAGTAGATCACCAGCATGGGTAAAAACCGGTCGAGCAAATAGTTGCTTCGATTTCCAAAAGAAATGCAGGAGGTCTTCGTTAAAATCCACCCCTGAAAATACAAAATTAACTTTAAGTTAAAAATTTATCTTATTTAATTCTATGGCCATTTCTTGTTGCATACGAAGTGCTTCTTCTCGAGCACGTTCGGCAAAATCAGTACCACTAGAAGCATAAATAATAGAACGAGAGGCGTTTACCAATAAACCACAGTCGCTAGTAATACCAAAATGGCATACATCGGCTAAGCTACCACCCTGTGCACCCACTCCTGGTACCAATAAAAAATGCTGAGGAGCTAATTTACGAATAGCCGTAAAAGCTTCGCCACGAGTGGCACCCACAACAAACATGAGTTGCTCGGGGCTTGCCCAGCTTTGCACCTGACTAATTACTTGCTCAAATAAAGGGTTACTTTCTAGTCCATGATATTGAAAATCGGCACTTCCATCATTGGAAGTTAAGGCCAGTACAATGGTCCATTTATCTTTAAAAGCTAAAAAGGGTTTTACAGAATCGCTACCCATATATGGAGCTACCGTAATGGCATCAAAACTCATTCCCGACGATTTTCCTTCAAAAAAAGCTTGGGCATAAAGGGTAGAGGTATTGCCAATATCGCCTCTTTTAGCATCTGCAATGCTTAAACAATTTTCAGGAATACTTTTCCAGGTTTGCACCAAATCTTGCCAACCGGTCACTCCTCTACTCTCATAAAAGGCTGTATTGGGTTTGTAAGCCACACATAAATCGTGGGTAGCATCAATAATTTGTTTATTAAATGCCACTACCGGATTGGGCAAATGCCGTACACATTCGGGTAATAAAGCTACATCGGTATCTAAACCCACACATAAAAATGAACGTTTTTTGCGAATTTGAGCTATAAGTTGGCTGCGGGTCATAGTAGCATATTTTGAATGAACGAAAATACTTAAAAGATTTTGAGGTGTTATTAAATTTTATTTTTTTTGAAAATATTGAAATAAATGCATACAATTGTACTCGATATCTCGAATTTATCCCCTTAATCAGGGCAATCGCTGTAATTTCTTTTCTAAATTCACGTTTTGTTTTCCTGAGTATTTTGGATAAATATTAACATACAAAAATCCCACATAACATATACTAAATTTTAATGCTAGAAATTAACAAGTTAAACGATATGCTCGTTTCAGAGCTTCGTGAAGTAGCTAATAGCTTAGGCGTAGCCGATACAGATACCCTACGTAAACAAGAACTTATTGATCAAATTTTGGAGCAACAGCAAAATGGAGTAACACCGAGTATTCCAACAGACCCTGCCAATGAAGATTTAAAAGTGCGTAAGCGCATTCGTACCCCAAAAAGTGATTTAGACAGAATGAAGGTGCCTTCAGATGCGGACACCTTGTTTCAAGATTCTTTTGAAGAGGAAACGCAAATGGAAGAGGAACCAATTACTCCTACTGAAGAGAAATCTGAAACAGAAGTTGCACCAGATGCAGCGCCCATCGAACAAACTGCACCTAAAGTTGAACGCAAGCCATTCGAACACGGCAATCAAAATAAGTCTAAAAAAGAAGAGTTAAACCTCGATTTTGATAATGCGATTATTAATGAGGGTATTTTAGAAATTATGCCTGATGGCTACGGATTTTTACGTTCATCAGATTATAATTACTTATCCTCTCCAGATGACATTTATGTATCGCAATCACAAATAAAATTATTTGGACTAAAAACCGGCGATACCGTACGAGGAAGCATTCGCCCACCAAAAGAAGGTGAGAAATATTTTCCTTTGGTACGTGTAGAAGCCATAAACGGGCGTATTCCGGCCGATGTTCGCGATCGGGTACCTTTCGATTTCTTAACACCATTATTCCCATCAGAACGATTAAATCTGTTTACCGATGCGAATAATCATTCTACCCGAATTATCGATTTATTTACCCCCATTGGTAAAGGACAGCGTGGTTTAATTGTGGCACAGCCCAAAACAGGTAAAACCATGTTGCTTAAAGATGTGGCCAATGCCATAGCGAAAAACCATCCAGAGGTATATTTAATTATTTTATTGATTGATGAGCGCCCCGAAGAGGTAACCGATATGGCCCGTAGCGTACGTGCAGAAGTGGTATCCTCTACTTTTGATGAGCCAGCAGAACGTCACGTAAAAATTGCCAATATTGTGCTTGAAAAAGCAAAACGTATGGTAGAATGTGGACACGATGTGGTTATTCTACTCGATTCTATTACCCGTTTAGCTAGAGCCTACAACACTGTTGCACCGGCTTCGGGTAAAATTTTATCGGGTGGTGTTGATGCCAACGCCTTACATAAACCAAAACGCTTTTTTGGAGCAGCCCGTAAAATTGAAGATGGTGGTTCACTGACCATTTTAGCCACTGCACTTACCGAAACAGGTTCTAAAATGGACGAAGTAATTTTCGAAGAGTTTAAAGGAACCGGTAACATGGAATTGCAATTAGATCGTAAATTATCTAACAAACGTATTTTCCCTGCTATTGATTTGACTGCCTCGAGCACTCGTAGAGACGATTTATTGCTAGATAAAGATACCTTGCAACGCATCTGGATTTTACGTAATCACTTGGCCGACATGAACTCTCAGGAGGCCATGCAGTTTTTACAAGCTCAAATGAAGGGTACCCGATCTAACGAAGAGTTTTTGGTGTCAATGAATTCCTAAGTTTTCATGAAAAAACACATTCCCAATACCATCACCTGCTTAAACTTGCTTACGGGCTGCATGGGCTTGGTTTGGGCTTTTGAGCAACACTTAAACTGGGCGGCCTATGCCATTGCAGTAAGTGCCCTTTTCGATTTTTTAGACGGCATGCTTGCACGTTTATTAAAAGCCTACAGCGAAATTGGTAAAGAATTAGATTCTTTAGCCGATGTAGTTAGTTTTGGGGTATTGCCATCGGTAATTGTGTTTCAATTATTTAAACAAAGTGGTACAGAAATAACTTGGTTGCCTTATCTAGCTTTCTCCATTGCTGTTTTTTCAGCCTTACGTTTGGCTAAGTTTAATGTTGATACACGACAAGCAGAAAACTTTATAGGATTGCCTACACCGGCCAATGCTTTACTTTTGGGTTCATTCCCACTAATCATTACTTCTGATGAACTAGGAATTGGTGCCGTTATTCAACAGCCCCACGTTTTAGCCATCTTCTGTGTACTTATGAGTGCCCTTTTAGTAGCCGAAATACCACTATTTTCACTAAAATTTAAGCATTGGGGCTTAAAAGGCAACGAATTCAAATTTGCATTAATCATCTTATCGCTATTCCTATTTCTAATGCTTAAATTTGCTGCTGTACCCTTTATAATTGGGGTATACATACTTTTATCCATGATTCAAACCCAGTTAAAAAAATGAAATTCACTGCACAAATTAATGTAATGCCCCTCAAAGAAATTCTAGACCCCCAAGGTAAGGCAGTAAGCGGTAGCTTTAAAAATATGGGTTTAAGTGAGATACAACAGGTACGTATTGGCAAACACATTGAATTAGAAATTGATGCACCAAGTGAAGCTGTTGCAAAAGATAAAGTAGAAGAAGCTAGCAAAAAATTACTAGCTAACCTCATTATGGAAAGCTACGAATACACCCTAAAGGCCATTTAAATCAGCCAATTCTTTTCGCAAAAGGAGCAATTTTTCAAATAAAGTAGTACTGGCTATTTGCACCTGTTTAAATAGTGGAGCAATTTGTTCCAAATCTCTCCCAGATCGGGCAATGGTTTCAATCTTAGCCATTTCATCTTTCGTATCATCGGCACCAATAAAGGCAAAGGTTGGTCGTATTTTATGGGAAATTTCTGCCACAGTCCGCCAATCTTCCACAAGCAGGGCTTGGTCTATTTCTGCTAAATATGCTGGCGTTTGTTTCAGAAAGATATCCATCATTTCAATCATAAACTCTGCATTTCCATCAGCAATATCTTGCAAATAGGCTAAACTAAGGCTAGGCTTGTTAAATTTAGATGATTCTTTTTCCATAGTTAATTGGCTAGTTTTCGAACAGATAAATCACTAGCTAGATTGGCTAAAAGTGTAGAAATAGTTTTTTTCAGAATAGGATGTTCCAAATTTGGTGCCAATTCAGATAAGGGAGCCAAGGCAAAAGCTCTTTCCTGTAAAAAGGGGTGTGGAACTACTAAATTTTCATGATTAATAATCATTAAATCGTAGAACAGAATATCAATATCAATTGTTCTAGCTGCCCACATTTCGGCACGTTCTCTACCCATACTGGTTTCAATGGCTAAAATTGCCTGTAAAACAACTTCTGGTTCTAAATTACACGCTACTTTTACTACCTGGTTTAAAAAATCAGGCTGATCTGTTTTGCCCCAAGCAGCCGTTTGGTAGATAGATGAACTAGCTGAGATAGCGCCTATATTTTTTCCAATATGATTACGGGCATCTGCAAGGAATTGCAAGGAATTTCCCATGTTACTACCCAACAATAAATACACAACAGCCATCTGTTTTTAAAGATAATTTGTAACAAATATAGAGATTGATCATCTTTATAAATGTATAGTACATAGATATATAAAATCACTTCCAAAATGAAAGAATTCTTCAAGTTCGTATTTGCATCCATGATAGGCGTACTGCTTAGTGTATTTGTCATGTTAATACTGGGTATTCTCCTTATTATTGGCATAGTTAGCTCTGCTTCAAACGAATCAAAGGTTACAATTGACGATAATACCGTGTTACACCTTAGTTTAAATTATCCAATAAGCGAACGAACATCTAAAAACCCGTTTCAAAATTTAAATTTTGGTGGCTTTGAAACTAAAAGTAATCTCGGCTTAAACGATATTTTAGCACACATTAAAGAAGCAAAAACCGACTCTAGAATTAAAGGTGTCTATGTAGATGTTTCAGCTATTCAAGGTGGTTTTGCTAGTATTGAAGAAATTCGAAATGCCCTACTTGACTTTAAAAAATCGGGGAAATTTATTATAGCCTATAGCGAAGTGTACACCAAGGGAGCTTATTATTTGGCTTCGGTGGCCGATAAAATATATGTCAATCCGGAAGGTATGGTAGATTTTAAGGGCTTTAGCACCGAAATTATGTTTTTCAAAGGTGCCCTCGAAAAATTAGATATTGATGCTCAGGTAATTAAAGTGGGAACCTTTAAAAGTGCTGTAGAACCTTACATTTTAGATAAAATAAGCAAGCCAAACCGCGAACAAATTACTTCGTTTTTAGGTTCTATGTACACGCATTTTTTAACAAACATAGCTATCAGTCGTAAAATACCTGTTGATTCTTTAAGCGCTATTGCCAATACAGCTGCGGTACAAACAGCAATAGATGCCGTAAAATTCCGCTTAGTAGATGGAGTGAAATACAAAGACGAAGTACTTACTGAACTTAAATCTTTGTGTGGAATTGCACAAAAAAAGGAACTTCGTTCTGTTTCTATTAGCGATTACAATCCGCAAACTAAAGAAATAAGCAAAGCTAGTGCAGATAGAATTGCGGTGGTTTATGCCGTTGGCGAAATTGTGGGTGGCGAAGGCGACGACGAAACAATGGGTTCAGAAAATATTTCTAGAGCCATCCGAACCGCTCGATTAGATGATAAAGTAAAAGCCCTTGTACTACGTATAAATTCACCGGGTGGCAGTTCTTTAGCTTCTGATGTAATTTGGAGAGAAGTAGAACTAACAAAAAAAGTAAAACCTGTAATTGTTTCTATGGGCGATGTTGCAGCGTCGGGCGGTTATTACATCGCTTGTGCTGCCGACTCTATTTTTGCACAACCTAATACCATTACGGGATCTATCGGCGTATTTGCCATTATCCCAAATATGAAAAAATTCTTCAACAATAAACTTGGTATCACCTTTGATGAGGTAAAAACCGGCAAATTCTCTGAAATTTCGATAACCCGGCCGCTTAGCGATGACGAACGTTTGTTACTACAAGCCGAAGTAAACAACATTTATAAAACCTTTACCCAAAAAGTAGCTAATGGCCGTCATAAAACACCAGAATTTATAGATAAAATTGGCCAAGGACGTGTTTGGACGGGTGCAGAAGCCATAAAAATTGGTTTAGTGGACCGTTTAGGGAATATAGAGGATGCCGTAAAATCTGCAGCTAAAAAAGCTGGACTAAAAGAATACAAATTAGTAGCCTATCCTTCTCAAAAAGATCCATTAAAAGAATTATTTGATGACTCTGCAGATAAAGTACGTACCTATTTCACCAAGCAAGAATTGGGCGAAAACTATAACTATTACCAGAAAATGCAATCGGTTCTTAAAACCACCGGAATACAAAGCAGAATGCCTTACGAAGTGCTAATTAAATAAGCTCTAACAAAAAATAATTCCCAAAGTCCCGGTAGGTATGCCGGGACTTTTTTATTTTTGACTACCATGGAAAATAAAATCATTGCCCGTACGCTACGCCTATTCAGTCAGTTGTTAGACCTGCACGACGAAAACCCTTTTAAGGTGCGCTCTATAGCCAACGCCGCCTTTAAGGTAGATAAACTACCTTTTGCATTAAACAGCAAAACAGAAACCGAATTAAGCGTAATAGACGGCATTGGAAAAAGCATAGCCACTAAAATTCACGAACTAATCACTAGCGAACATATTGTTGAGCTAGACGAACTGTTAAGCAAAACGCCACAGGGAGTGCAAGAAATTATGCAAATTAAGGGCATTGGGCCAAAAAAAGTAGCCACCATCTGGAAAGAGCTGGAAATAGAAAGTGTAGGCGAATTGTATTATGCCTGCAACGAAAACCGCTTAATTGAGGCTAAAGGCTTTGGCTTAAAAACCCAACAAGAAATTATAAAACTTATTGAGTTTAAGATGGCCAACAATGGCCGATGGCTCTATGCCAAAGTAGAAGCCTTTGCCGAAGACTTTATACAAAAACTAGCAGACTATTTTCCTCATACTTCCATTAGTTTAAGTGGTGATTACCGCCGTAGAATGGAAATTATAGACCAATTAGATGTATTAATAGGTATTTCTGAAGATGAATTACAAAGTCACCTAATTGGAGAACAATTAAACCAAAAACTACAATTTAAAACTGAAGAAGGACTAAATATCCAATTTCATTGCTGCACCGCCGAAGATTTTGGTTGGACACTCCTGCAAATAACTGGAAATGCAGAGCACGTGGCACAGCTAAAACAAAAACTAGGCAACACATCCCTTTCGGGCAAAACCGAAGCCGAAATTTATGCATTAGCCGGACTAGATTACATAGAACCTGAACTTAGAGAAGGCCAAAACGAAGTAGATTTGGCTGCAAATAAACAATTGCCCCAGCTTATTAATCTAAGCGACTTAAAAGGTAGTTTACACAACCACAGCACCTGGAGCGATGGCGTAAATACCCTCGAAGAAATGGCCCTTTACTGCAAAAATGAACAAAAAATCGATTATTTAGGTATTTGCGACCACTCCAAATCGGCTTTTTACGCCAATGGATTGAATGAAATTAGAGTAGCAGCTCAACACCGCGAAATTGATGTACTCAACCAAAAATTGGCTCCATTTAAAATATTTAAAGGAATAGAATCCGATATTTTATACGATGGAAGCCTAGATTACGCCGATGATGTACTTTCAAGCTTCGATTTTGTGGTAGCATCGGTACACTCGGTTTTAAAAATGACGGAAGAAAAAGCCACCGAACGACTCATAAAAGCTATAGAAAACCCATACACCACCATTTTAGGACACCCAACAGGTCGCCTTTTATTAAGCCGTAGCGCCTACCCCATCAACCATAAAAAAGTAATTGATGCTTGTGCTGCCAATAACGTTGTCATCGAAATTAATGCTAACCCCTTACGCCTCGATTTAGATTGGCGATGGCACCAACATGCTCTGGAGCAAGGCGTTTTATTAGCCATTAACCCCGATGCCCACCGCACCGAGGGATTTTTAGACATGCACTATGGCGTATTGGTAGGCCGTAAAGGGGGCTTAACTGCCAAGAACTGTTTAAATTCATTTTCTTTAGCCGAAATTGATACATTTTTCAAAAACAGCAAGCCCGCCTAAAATAAATCCCTAATTTTACCATATGATTAGTAAACGCTGTAATTCCATTTTCGAGCAGGCTATTGCCGATTATCACATCAATAATAACATCGATTTAAAGGCAAAAAATCCGTATGAAATTGGCAGTATTGATTTTTTACTTTATGCTAAAAACTGGATAGATACCGCCCAATGGCATATGGAAGACGAAGTGCGTGAACCTAGCATTGCTCCCGAAGCAGCCTTGGTTTGGAAACGCCGCATAGACGCCTCTAACCAAGAACGCACCGATTTGGTAGAATACATTGATAGTTACTTTTTAGAAGAATTTAAAGGCACCCAAGCAAAAGCAAATGCTACGGTAAACACTGAAAGCCCAGCTTGGGCCATTGATCGCCTCTCTATTTTAGCGCTTAAAATATATCACATGGCCGAAGAGGCTAACCGAACAAGCGCCAGCCCCGAACACCGTGCTGCCTGCCAGAAAAAATTAGACGTTTTATTGGAACAAAGAGTCGATTTATCTAAAAGTATTGATGAATTGATAACCGATATTGAAGCGGGAAATAAGTACATGAAAGTGTACAAACAAATGAAAATGTACAACGACCCTAGCCTAAACCCGGTATTGTACAAAGACGCCAAGTAATGTCCCAGCCAACAAAAATTCTAGTTTTACGCTTTTCGGCCATGGGCGATGTAGCCATGACTGTACCCGTATTGAAAGAACTTTTGGCAAACTACCCCAATCTTACGCTCGTAGTTGTTAGCAGAAAAGCCTTTGAACCCTTATTTGCAGGTATTCCCAATATCGAATTTCATCCCTTCGAGCCTAAAACCACCCATAAAGGTTTACTAGGAATTTTACGCTTATTTAAAGAGCTCAGAAGCTACAAAGTCACAGCCTTAACCGATTTACATGAAAATATCCGTAGCAACGTACTAAGCCGCTTATTTTGTTTTACAGGTATTTCCATTGCCACTTTGGATAAAGGCAGAACTGAAAAAAAAACACTTACTCGGAAAATAAATAAACAAGTTGTAGCCCTAAAAGACACTACCCAACGCTATGCAGATGTTTTTGCTACTTTAGGCTTTCCTTTTACCTTAAAAAATACGCTTACAAAACAAACCGAGCCACTAACCTCAATCGTTTTACAACTAAGTGGTAAAAAAGGTGCTCAAAAATGGATTGGTGTTTCTCCTTTTGCACAACACAGCCAAAAGGTATACCCTTTAGATAAAATGGGCAACGTACTTACTGCCCTAGCTGCAGAAGGCCATCGTATTTTTGTATTTGGTGGAGGGCAAGAAGAACAAAAAATTGCCGAAAATTGGGCGATAACAACCAAAAATATCACTTCAGTAATCGGAAAATTAAACTTAAGTGAAGAGCTGAGCCTAATTTCCAATTTAGACGTCATGCTCAGCATGGATTCTTCGGGTATGCACCTTGCCTCCTTAAAAGGCATACCTGTAGTTTCAGTATGGGGTGCCACTCACCCCAATGCTGGTTTTTTAGGCTACGGCCAAAGTCTTTCTAATTGTGTACAGGTAGATTTAGCTTGCCGCCCCTGCTCTGTTTATGGCAATATTCCCTGCTATCGAGGAGATTTTGCTTGCATGAACCAACTCAGCGAATCACGCATCATCCAAAAAATAAGCGAAGCTATTTCTTAAAAAATGTAATAATGTAACTTTTTTAAACGTTTAGATTCAAAAAACGCAACATGAAAAAGTTAATTGTAGTATGTGGCTTCATTGCCTCAATGGTTGGTATGGCAAATGCACAAATTAGAGTAGGTGCAAAAGCAGGAGTTAATTTTTCTAAAATAGATTATCAAGATCAAACTTTAGGAGATGTTCTAAATTCATCGAGTACGAGTTATTTTTTTGGAGGAGTACTAGAATTTCCGTTTTTGGGTAAGTTACACTTGCAGCCAGGCTTAATATTAAACGGGCAAGCCGGAAATATAGGCTCTGGAGTAGATAAAGTAACCCTAAATATGATGTATGCTGAAGTTCCTTTAAATATTTTAGGCCGTGCAGATTTAGGTATTGGGTCGTTTTATTTGGGTGGTGGCCCCTACGCCGCCTATGCCATTTCAGGTAAGATAAAAACGAGCGGTATTAGCGAAAAAATAAAATTTGGCAATACAGTTGATGATATCATGAAGCCTACCGATTACGGAATAAACGTATTAACTGGATTAGATATGAAAGGTGGTTTAAGTTTGGGTTTAGGCTATAAATTAGGCTTAAGTGATAATGCACCAAAGACCTTAACCGAAGCATTAAATAGTAAAAATAGCAGTTTTAGTGTTTCATTAGGCTATATGTTAAAACTATAATATCAGTATATTTTACTTCAGTAAAAGCGAAAATCTATGCAGATTTTCGCTTTTTTTTATACCAAAATACACCTATTTCCAGGTAATATCTGAACAAAACCAGTTAATTGTAAATCTAACAGCACTAGAGAAAGTTTACTTTGTGAAAAGCCCGTGGAGAGAACCAATTCATCTAGCGAAATAGCTGTATTTTCTGCTAAAATGGCTAAAATTCGTTGTTCATCGGCAGTCCTATCAGCCCAATTAATACGGGATAGCCGTTTTTGAGTTGGGCTAGTTATATCCCAAGCCAATAAGGATGCAATGTCTGCTGCGTGTGTAATTAAATGTGCTCTATTTGTTTTGATAAGTTCATTGCAGCCAAGGCTGTATTCATCCGTAGCCCTTCCAGGGAATGCACACACTTCTCTGTCGTAAGAATTGGCTAAATCTGCCGTAATAAGGGCACCGCCTTTTATATTGGCCTCCGCCACAATGGTGGCATCGGCCAAGCCGGCAATAATGCGGTTGCGCTTCGGGAAATTCTCTCTATCGGGATTGCTTTTTGAAGGAAATTCCGTTAATAAACCCCCATTTTCTAGCATTTCTGTTGCTAATTTTCGGTGTGCATAGGGGTACATTCGATCTAGACCATGCGCCAAAATGCCAAGGGTAGGCAAGCCATTTTTTACACAAGCTTTATGCACAGCAGCATCTATACCATATGCCAAGCCACTCACTACCAATGCCCCGTATTCGGCTAACCCTTTTACCAATTCGTCGCAAATCAGTTTTCCATGGGCTGTAGCATTTCGGGTACCTACCACACTCACTATTTTTTGTACATTTAAATTGGCCTTACCCTTATAAAAAAGTACAATGGGCGCATCGTAACAGTGCAAAAGTCGTTTTGGGTACTTGTCATCGCCCAAAACCAGCATTTGAATGCCGTGAGCATTCACAAAATTCAATTCCGCAGTACTGGTATCAAAGTCATCAAAGTGACGAATATTACGAGCCAACTGGGGGCCAATACCCTCTACTTGGAGCAATTGCTTGTAGGAAGCATTGAAAATTGATTCAGCAGCTCCAAAATGGCTAAGGAGTGCACGAGCCAAAATAGCTCCTACACCCGGAATACGGGTTAAGGCTAATAAATATACAGTTGACACGCTACGTTATTGTGCTTCGAAGTACACAACGTATTTTGTAGCAAAAAAATCTTCGCCGAAGTAGTTTTTGATAGGATATTTTTGAATGCCTTTCAGTTTAGCTGCTAAAATCTCCTCAGTTAAATCACCACCTTTAAGATATAAAACTCCATTAGCTAGGGTATTTTTGCCCCCTTTTCTAATTTTAGCTCGTACCCAAGGATAAAATTCTTTTAACTGTCTAACGGCTCTTGAAATCACGAAATCAAATGTCTCCTTTACCTCTTCGGCACGCATGTGGCTAGCTTGTACATTTTTTAGTCCTAGGGCTTGGGCTACTTCTTGTACTACTTTAATCTTCTTACCAATAGAATCTACCAAATGAAAAGATGTTTCGGGGAACAAAATCGCTAAAGGAATACCCGGGAAGCCCCCTCCTGTTCCAACATCGAGCACCGTTTCTCCAGGTAAAAATTCTAGTACTTTGGCAATACTCAACGAATGGAGCACATGGTGCTCATACAGCATATCAATATCTTTTCTAGACACCACGTTTATTTGAGCATTCCAAAAACGATATAACTCATCTAGGGCTTCAAACTGTTTCTTTTGCTCTTCGGTGAGGTTCGGGAAATAACGAAATATGTCCTGTACGTTGGGTTTCACTAGCTATTGTTTTTAATAAGGTATACTACTCTAAGTAACATGTTTTGAAGCAAATAAATGGGTTCTAAAACAGGCATCGCCCATTGTATATAAGGGTGTTTTAAGCGTTTTGCTATTTTAAAATACACCGCATATTGTAGGAATAAACGGAACAAATAGGTACCAAGTACTATTGGCCAGCTGAAGCCAATAATAAGCAAGCTTATACTCACTATATAAAAAATCACGGCAGTACATACTCCTACTTGTAAGCGCAATCTATTGCCCAGTGTAAATAGCTTCTGTGTATCCATACGGGTAAATTTATCTTTTACAAACTGAGCATAACTGTATTTTATATCCGTAAGCACATGACTAGCAGGGTTTATTTCTACCCTAGTATTTTTACGGTTGGCATGTTGATTGATAAAAAAATCAGTTTCTCCGTAGGCTAAATGCATGTGTGAAGCATAGCCTTTACCCGCAAAGAAAATTGTTTTAGTAAAGGCTATATTCTGCCCATAGCCACTAAACGCTTTTCCTTTAATGGCAAAAGAAAGACTGTATAAAGCCGTCATAAAATGATCGAAACGGGTAAGTAAAGTACTAAAACTAGCATCCACAGGAAAGGGTACATAGCCTAATACCAGCTCTGTATTTTCTGTGAAATTAGCTTGCATATGCGCAATCCATTTCTTGGAACGTGGCAAATAATCCGCCTCAATAAATAAAATGTGTTCGTATTGCGCTGCTTTAATACCAAGCGTTAGAGCATACTTTTTTGTGCGTCTAAATCGATCGTCGATAGGCACATTCACTATTTTTACCTGCGGATAGGTAACGGCAAGGGTCCTTAAAAGGTCTTCTGTATCGTCCCAAGAGCAATCATTTACCAATACCAACTCAAATGTTGCATCTTCTTGGCTCAGCCAATCAGGTATGTTTTTTTCTAGGTATGCAGCATGATTTCGGGCATATACAATTACCGAAATAGGATTTTTAGCACCACTTTCTTCCTTCTTAATGGGATACCTTGCTAAACGCAATTGTACAAAAATCAGCTGATAGAGCTGTATTAATGTTACAACAATTAATACGCTGAAAAGTACCAATGAAGGCACAGAAAAATCTGCTAGTTGCTGAGTAATAAAATCCATAATTAGTTTGCTATGTTGGGCCTGCAAATTTGTTATTTTTTTAACACAATTTGGGGGTAAAATGAAAATTAAAAGCCTTAGATACAGGTATTTTTTTGCTATTTTGCAGGCTCTATCCTATTCATGAAGTTTACATTAGCAGCTACAGACGCTCATTCTAAGGCCCGGGCGGGCGAAATTGAAACGGCTCACGGAACCATCCAAACGCCAATTTTTATGCCCGTTGGTACCGCCGGTACAGTAAAAGCCGTTCATCAACGAGAACTTAAAGACGATATAAAAGCCCAAATTATTCTAGGCAATACCTATCATTTATACCTACGCCCTGGGCTAGATACGATTGAAAAAGCAGGCGGGTTGCACAAATTTAACGGTTGGGATGGCCCCATTTTAACCGATAGTGGTGGTTACCAAGTGTATTCGCTTTCTGGTGTACGTAAAATTAAAGAAGAGGGCGTTACGTTTTGCTCACATATTGATGGATCCAAGCATTTATTCACCCCAGAGGGGGTAATGGATATTCAGCGGACTATTGGTGCTGATATCATCATGGCTTTTGATGAGTGCACGCCCTACCCTTGCGACTTTACGTATGCACGTCAATCGATGGAAATGACGCATCGGTGGTTAAAACGTTGTTGCGATCGTTTTGATAGCACAGAATCGAAATATGGCTACGATCAAACCTTATTTCCCATTGTACAGGGTTCTACTTACAAAGATTTACGGATAAAATCGGCAGAAACCATTGCCAGCTTTAACCGCGAAGGAAATGCCATTGGTGGCCTTTCTGTAGGCGAACCTGCCGAAGAAATGTACGAAATGACCGATATTGTTTGCAAAATTCTGCCAACAGATAAGCCACGCTACTTAATGGGCGTAGGTACGCCGGTAAATTTGCTCGAAAACATAGCCCTTGGCATAGATATGTTCGATTGTGTAATGCCTACCCGCAATGCCCGCAATGGCATGCTTTTTACCAGCAATGGCATTATCAATATTCAAAATGAAAAATGGAAAAACGACTTTTCGCCTTTAGAAGCAGATAGCGAATTGTTTGCCGATACGCAGTATACGAAGGCTTATTTACGTCATTTAATGCAATCTAAAGAAATTTTAGCTGCACAAATAGCTTCTTTGCATAACTTGCATTTTTATTTGTGGTTGATGAAAGAAGCTCGGAACCAAATTATTGCGGGTACTTTTTACGACTGGAAAAACAAAATGGTTAAACAATTGGCACAACGTTTATAATGGATCGGATCAAAATTATTGATTGGTATATTATTAAAAAGTACCTCGGTACTTTTGTGTTTACCATGGCTATTTTTAGCGTGGTGATTGTTATTTTCGATATTTCTGAGAAGCTAGACAACTTTTTAGAGTACCACGCCCCACTCAGCAAAATTGTTTTTCAGTATTATGTTGGCTTGGTACCTTTTTACCTAAACATGCTATTGCCGCTCATTAATTTTATTGCGGTAATCTTTTTTACGGCAAAAATGGCCGACCAAACCGAAATCGTCCCAATTTTAAGTGGTGGAGCTAGTTTTATGCGTTTTTTACGCCCTTATTTTATTGCATCTTCAATTATTTTCTTCTTCTCACTCATTTTCAATTTATTTATCATCCCAGAAACCAATCAACTTAAAATTGATTTTGAAAATACCTATATAGAACCGGTATCATTTAACTCTAAAATGTACACCAATATGCGTTTGGATAAGAATACTTACGTATACATTGAGAATTTTGACAATGTAAATAAAATTGGTTACCGCTTTACGCTAGATAAGTTTAAGGGGCAAAAATTAGAACAAAAATGGGTAGCCGACCGCATTGTATGGGATTCGGTAAAAAACTCTTGGAGCATTGATAACTATTCGATACGCAGAATTAATGGCTTGAAGGAAAAAATGGACTATGGTCAGAAGAAAGACACCATTTTAGATATGAATCCGAGTGATTTTAAGGTATACGATAATGTGTATCAAGCCATGAATATGGGAGAATTAAACGAACGCATTCGGAAAGAAGATATGAGAGGAACCGGAGTTATGGATAATTTACTCATAGAAAAATACAAACGTTTTGTGTACCCATTTTCGGCCTTCGTGCTTACGCTTATGGGGGTTTCATTATCTTCTAGAAAAGTACGGGGTGGCGTTGGAATTTCTTTAGGTATAGGCATATTTCTCAGTTTTGCTTTTATTTTATTCATGCAATTTTCTACCATGTTTGCGCTAAAGGGTGCATTATACCCCTTTATTGCCGTTTGCATACCTAATATTATTTTCGGATGCCTTGGTTTGTATTTATTAAAACGAGCCCCAAAATAAGCGGATGAGCCAGCATAAACTATCTGCACTAAATCGGAACTTACTAATTTTACACCTCACCGTGGTGGTTTGGGGCTTTACCGGAATTTTAGGGGCCCTCATTTCCACTCCTGCCATTCCACTGGTATGGTACCGCGTACTTATTGCCTTTATTACGCTAGGCATCTATTTTAAATTCACCAATACCTCTATTTGGGTATCAAAAACTACATTTTTGAAATTATTTTTTACCGGAGCCATTGTTGCTGGTCATTGGGTACTCTTCTTCTTGTCCATTAAAATAGCCACCGTCTCAGTAGCCTTGGTTTGCCTGTCGGCACTAACACTGTTTACAGCCATTTTAGAACCTATAATTGAACGTAAAAAAATATCAAAGCTTGAAATCGTAACCGGATTATTCATTATTAGCGGCATTTATCTCATATTCAAGTTTGAAACAAATTATACCTGGGGAATTATTTGTGGATTAGCCAGTGCGCTATTGGCAAGCATATTTTCTATCATAAATGGCAAACAAGTAAAAAACCGTCCGGCGCCAATTATAGCGTTCTATGAACTCATTGGAGCTTGGTTTTGGGTTTCTCTATACATGCTATGTTCACATGGCTTTACAACCGAGTTGTTATTAAGCACTAGCGATTGGATTTATTTACTCATTTTGGGCACCATTTGCACTTCTGGGGCTTATGTAGCAGGTGTTTCGGTAATGAAAGAACTTACAGCATTTAAAGTTGCCCTGATAACCAATTTAGAACCTATTTACGGCATTCTATTGGCCTTCATCGTATTTGGTAAGCGGGAGCAAATGACCATTGGGTTTTATGCCGGTGCCTGCATTGTGTTGAGCACTATCTTTCTTTTTCCGATTGTGAAAAATAAGATCGAAAACCGAAGATTGCGTAAACAAGCCCATCATATCTAATAAAAAATAATATGAAGGCCCTTTGCCATAGGGTGGGGGTAGGGTTTTGAGAAGTAAATTTCAATTTTAATAACTTGAGTTTACCCCCTCTATTCCGACCAAGTAGTAGGGTGTGATTAGCTAAAATTTACAGGCAAATTAGTGGGCAATAATTTGCCTGTAAAAGAGTTTAATTGGTATGGAATTCGCTCATGATTATAGCCTATTTGTGAAAATATTAGCACCTTTGTAAAATACGCTTTTTTAGTAAAAATGATATAAAATTGACTTCATATTTTACAAAAAAAATTTATTTTTAATAAACTGAAAATCAGTTTATTAAATCATTATAAAAAAGTAAAGATTTAATTATAATAAAATCTTTTACTAAAATATATAGTAAATGTACAAATTGAGAAAATATAAAATAGTTAATATACATATAATCAGTATTTTAACTCTATTTATATTAAGTATAAATTTATATACCGCGAAGGCTCAACTTTTCGACACGGGACAGAACCCTCCGGGTTTAAAATGGAGGCAAATTAATACCCAACATTTTCAGCTTTTATACCCCGCCCTACTTGAGCTTGAAGCACAACGAATGGCCAACAGTTTAGACTATATAATTGGTCGTGTTAGTAGATCGATAAACAAAGACCCAAAGCGCATTACAGTGATTCTTCAAAACCAAACTGTGGAATCGAATGGATTTGTACAACTGGCGCCACGACATTCAGAATTTTACACCACTCCGAGCCAAGAGTTCGATTCGCAAGATTGGCTGAACAGCTTAGCCGTACACGAACTTAGGCACGTGGTGCAAATAGACAAGCTAACAGGCAGCATTCAGGCTCCAGGTTTCGAGTCTTTAGCCTTTGCTTTCTTTGGCGTGAGCCTTCCAGCATGGTTTTTTGAGGGTGATGCCGTACTTAGCGAAACGCTGTTAACAGAAGCCGGCAGAGGGCGCCAGCCAAGCTTTAATTTATATTTGAGAGCTAATTTACTCAGCAACAAGCACTACAGTTATGGCAAAAACTACTTGGGATCGCTCAAAGACCTCACTTCTGGTTATTATCCCTTAGGCTTTTTTATGGTTACTAAACTCCATAGAGATTATGGCGATTTTATTTTAGACACCCTTCTTCGCCAAATGGCTAATCACCCATTCCGTTTATACAATTTGAGTAAAACCAGCCAAAAACTTACCGGCTTAACTACAGAAATGTGGTACAAAGCCACCACCAACGAACTCACCCAACTATGGAGAGATCAATTAAACAGTATTAAATATACTGAATATGGCCCATTAAACAAGCGAAACGCTGATTTTGCCGAAGATTATTTATTACCCCAACGGAGTTACGACAGAACCATTATCGCATTAAAACATAGTAAAGCCCGTACCAGCCAGCTAGTACAAATCGATGAAAACGGCAAAGAAAAGTCGCTGCTAGCTATTGGCATACAGCAAGAGCCCAATATGCAGGTAATGAATACTAAAGTGGTTTGGGATGAGCTAAGGGTGGATGAACGCTATTCTAAGCGATCGTATAATGTAATTTGCGTTTTTGACTTAAAAACGCATAAATACATTCAAATTACGCATAAAACGAGGCTATTCTCTCCTACTTTGTCTCCAAATGGCGAAAAAATTGTCGCTATCCAGGTTGATTTTAGTAATAAAATGACTTTGGTAGAATTGGATGCTAAAACCGGAAAAATACTCAAGCAATTTACTAATTCCGACTTCAGTATCCTGCAAAGTCCAAAATACCACGCCTCAGGAAACAAAATTGTGTATTTAAAAGTAAACCAACAGGGTACAGCTATCGAGGAGCTTGACTTAAACACCCAAGCTGTACATAAAAAATTAGCGCATGAAGTTTCCTTTATAGCTAGGTCCACCTATGCCGGGGATAGCATTTTGTTTAAAGCCCATTACAATGGCATCGATAATATTTATCAGCTATCCGCAAACGGGGTTAGTCAAATAAGCACTGCCAAATTTGGTGCCTATTACCCCTATTTCGACGAAAAAAATAAAAAGGTACTTTTTAGCAATTTTGGACCACAAGGACACGATATTGCTGAAATTGCGCTAGATACGGTAAAAACACAAGCCATCAGCACCATTAAAAATACCTTTGTTGAATACGCTGCTCCCCTAAAATCACAAGATGGCGCCCCAATTGATTTCAAACAGGTACCTCAAAACGTATTTACATCTGAAAGGTATAGCCAGGTGACGCATGCCTTTAATTTCCACAGTTTTGTACCCATTATAGCCAACAACGAATTTACCGACGAATTGAATTTGGGCATAAAAGCCGTATCGAACAATTTGATGAATACCGTAGATTTTTACGCAGGATACGTATACAACCAAGGTTTAGGGAAAAGTGAATACCAGGCAGGAATCGCCTATAAGGCCCTCTACCCTATTTTAAAACTCGATTTTAAGGATAGAGCCCGAAGGACTGTTTACAACAATGCTCCCATTACTTGGAGAGAACAAGTGAGCGAATTCAGCATAAGCTTACCATTTGCATTCAATCACCTTGATAAACACGGAAATGTAGGTATTGAACTAGCTACAAGCTATACAGCAAGAAATCATATTACCGGGTTACCAGCAGGTGTAACGCTATCTAATTCACTAGCATTCCCCATGCAATACAGTATTTATCTAAATCAAAATACGAGGCGAAGTACACGAGATTTGGCACCTAGATGGGGTCAGAATTTTTTAATAGCATACGAGCACTTACCTTTTGATAAGAACTTAGAGGGTAAACTATTAAGCACACAAAGCTTGTTCTTTACTCCCGGATTAGGACTTAATCATAGTTTTTCGGCAAGTTTTAACACTCAAAGTATAAGTGGAACAGCTTATGATTACGCTCTAAATATCTCAACCATAAGTGGTTACAACAACCTCATCAATACAGAAATTTTAAAGAATACACTGCTATTAGATTACCGTTTTCCCATTGCCTATCCCGATTGGGAAATTGGTAGTTTGGCCTATATCAAACGAATTAGAGCGGCTCTTTTTGCCGATTATGAAAATGTAGCTGCAAACAAAGCCTTCGTTCCACGTACCTATGGCTTTGAATTACGGGCCGACGTAAATTTACTACGCTTCTACCTACCCAACTTTAATGTGGGCGGAAAGATGATTTTCACAAACGAAATATCGGTTAAAAAACCGATATTCGAATTTGGTATAAATTATTCGTACTAACATGAGTGCAAAAAGTATTTTTATCATTTTGATTAGCATAATGGTAACCATTGTGGCTATGAACAATACAGAAGAAGTGAATTTTTGGTTTTTCGGAGACACCAAGATTTCGAAACTGGTAATTTTAGGCACGATGTTTTTTTTAGGATGGCTAATAGGTTTTTTAATGGGAAAATTGGGCAAAAAACCGAAAGAAACGAACGAATTTGAGGAATATGAAAAAGAGGAATCGGATATAAGCCACGAGGATAGAGAATATATCAACTAAACACCATAGTACACCTGAGCCTTTTTCTCCAAGGTGGTTAACACTACAGGTTTTTCAAAAATTCCAACTACCGACGAACCGCTACCTGTCATAGCCGCATACACCGCTCCGGCTTCGTACAAAGACGATTTAAGCGCTCGTATTTGCGGATAAGCTTCAAATAAGTGTTTCTCAAAATCGTTTGCGATAAAATTTTTCCACACCGAAACGGGTTTTTGAATGCTTTCAAGCAAACTATAAACTGGAGTAGCTGGATTTACGCCTCTATAAGCCTCAGCCGTAGAAATATGCACATCGGGAGTGACCAAAACCAAGTAATAGGAACTTAAATCTAACGTAATACCTTGAAGCTGATTGCCTATACCGGTAGCAAATGCCGGCTTATTTTTAATAAAAAATGGGCAATCTGCACCTAAGCGACTTGCATAGGCTTCTAATTGCTCAACAGATAAACTCAATTTGAACTTATCATTCATTAGTTTTAAAAAAAATGCCGCATCAGCAGAACCACCACCCAAACCCGCACCAATTGGTACATGCTTATACAAATGAATATGTACGGGCGGTATGGAAAAATCGGCAGCAAGCAAATGATAGGCCTTTACACATAAATTACTATCGGCATTACCGGGGATAGCCAAGCCAGAAGAAGTAAAACTTAATTCGTCGCTTTCAACAACCTCTAAGGCATCGTGTAACTGAATAGGATAAAGTACGCTTTCTAGGTTGTGATAACCATCAGCACGACGATCGGTAATAGTTAAACCGAGATTAATTTTAGCGTTTGGGAAACAAATCATTTTCTAAACATCGGTGTTTATTTATAAACAATGTTAGGATGCCAAAAATACATTTATTTTATTTGCATAGAACTAGAAAAAATGAAAGCATATTTAGACTTGATGCAGCATGTGCTTAACGAGGGCACACAAAAACACGACAGAACGGGAACGGGTACCATTAGCGTATTCGGCTACCAAATGCGCTTTAATTTACAAGAAGGTTTTCCATTGGTAACTACCAAAAAATGTCATTTACGTTCTATCATACACGAGCTTATTTGGTTTTTAAAGGGCAATACCAATATTGCCTATTTAAAAGAAAATGGCGTAAGCATTTGGGACGAATGGGCCGACGAAAATGGCAATTTAGGTCCTGTATACGGATCTCAATGGCGTTCTTGGCCTACAGCCAATGGCCAGCATATCGATCAAATTAAGCAGGTAATAAACCAAATAAAAAACAACCCCGATTCTCGTAGATTGATTGTTTCGGCCTGGAATGTAGGCGAAATTGAAAATATGGCGCTCCCACCCTGCCACGCTTTCTTTCAGTTTTACGTGGCCGATGGCAAATTGAGCTGCCAACTATACCAGCGTAGTGCCGATATATTTTTAGGAGTACCTTTTAATATTGCATCCTATGCTTTATTAACCATGATGGTGGCACAAGTATGTGGCCTGCAAGCTGGTGATTTTGTACATACTTTAGGCGATGCACATCTCTACAACAACCACTTAGAACAAACAAGTTTACAATTAAGTAGAGAGATCCGTCCACTACCTAGTATGAAACTTAATCCGAAAGTAATGGACATCTTCGACTTTAAGTTTGAAGATTTCACACTTGAAAATTACGATCCACATCCACACATTAAAGCTCCGGTAGCAATTTAATATGGCAGCTATACTAGAACTTGTTGTGGCGGTTGATGAACAGGGTGGGATTGGTAAAAACAACCAATTACTTTGGCACTTACCAGCCGATTTAAAGCGTTTTAAAGAAATTACCACCGGCCATCCCATTATTATGGGGCGTAAAACCTACGATTCTATTGGAAGAGCACTTCCAAACAGACGAAATATGGTAATTAGCAGGCAAGCAGACTTGTGCATTGAAGGCGTAGAAATAGCAAATAGTCTAACCGATGCCATCGATTTAGTAGCCAATGAAAATAAGGCATTTATTATTGGTGGTGCCGAAATTTTTAAACAAGCCATGCCTTTCATCAGCACCATACACTTCACCATTGTACACCATAGTTTCGAAGCCGATACTTTTTTTGAAAGCCCATCTCTGAGCACTTGGGAAGCTATTGAAACCGAAACCCACCAGGCAGACGATAAAAACGCCTATTCATACACTTTTATCACCTATAAAAAGCGATAATTTAAGATTCTGACAAAAACCACGATGCTTTCTAAAAAACGGCTACCTAGCTAAGAAAAAAATAGTTAGATTTGCCGTCTTATTAAAAATAGCTAAACGCACACTACAATACAATTTAGAACAAAATGCAAGGAAAAGGACTAGTAAAATTTGTAACCATCGCATTAACCATTGCGTGTTTGTATTCGCTATCTTTCACATGGATTGCCCAAAAAGTTGAGAAAGACGCAAAAGCCTATGCCAAAGGCAACGGTACCAAAGAAAAAACATATTTAGACTCTGTAGCCAATACGCCGGTTTTTAGTGCTATTAAATACATTACCTATCAGTACGCCAAACAACGCGAAATTCCATTGGGATTGGACTTAAAAGGTGGTATGAACGTAACCATGGAAATTTCGTTAACTGAATTGGTACGCAACTTAGCAAACAACCCAGCCGATGTAAATTTCAATACCGCTTTACGCAATGCAGAAAGTCGTTTAAAAGAAAGTCGCCAAGATTTTATTAGCCTATTTGGTGAAGAATTTGAGAAAGTAAGTCCTGGTGCGCCACTTGCCCCTTTCTTTGCAACCAAAGAAAATTCACAAAATATTAAAATAAACGCCTCCAATGCCGATGTATTGGCATTCTTAACTAAAGAATCTAATAGTGCCATTGAGCGTTCATTCAATATTCTTCGTACCCGTATCGATAAATTTGGGGTTACCTCTCCAAATATTCAATTGCAAGAAGGTTCTAACCGTATTTTAATTGAGCTGCCAGGTGTTTCCGATCCGGTTCGTGTACGTAAACTTTTACAAGGTTCGGCTAAATTGGAGTTCTGGGAAACCTATGATAACACCGAAATTTATCCACTTTTAGAAAATGCTAATAAATTGGCCGCTAGTACCATTAAACCAATTGCTACCGCCGATACTACCAAAGTAGCTCCAGAAAGCAGCAAATTAGCCGCATTGGGTAAAACAGATACCACGAAGAAAGATGCAAAATTAGCGCAAGACCAAGCAGCATTAACGAAACAAAATCCATTATTTGCGTTATTAAGTCCAGCTACATACCAAGGCGAAGATGGCCAAACAGCCTTGCGTCCAGGTCCGGTAGTTGGTTTTGTTGCTCAAAAAGATACCGCTAAAGTAAATGCCTTATTAAGCAGCCCAGCAATTAAATCAATTATCCCTGCTAGTATTAAATTATTATGGGGAGTAAAACCAATATCAGAAGAAAGTAAAGTATTTGAACTGTATGCCATCAAAGTAAGTAAAGTGGACGGAACACCCGCTTTAGGTGGCGATGTAATTTCTGATGCCCGTGACGATTTCGATCAACGTGGTAATCCGGAAGTAGTTATGGTTATGAACTCCGAAGGTGCTCGTGAATGGAAAAGCATTACGGCCTTAGCATCTTCCGATCCCAATAATAAAAAAAGCGTTGCTATTGTTTTAGATAACAATGTATACTCTGCTCCTACGGTCCAGGGTGAAATTCCAAATGGTGTTTCGTCCATTTCAGGAAGCTTTAAAGTAGAAGACACCAAAGATTTAGCCAACGTATTAAAAGCAGGTCGTTTACCTGCCCCAGCAAAAATTGTGAGTGAATATATTGTAGGTCCTTCATTAGGTGCCGAATCAATTAATAGTGGGTTAATTTCTACCTTGGCTGGCATTGCGGCCATCCTATTATTTATGGCCCTTTACTACAACAAGGCAGGGTGGGTAGCCAATGTTTCTTTATTAATCAACTTATTCTTCTTAATGGGTGTATTAGCATCATTAGGCGCTGTATTAACTTTACCTGGCATTGCAGGTATCGTATTATCCCTAGGTATGTCGGTAGATGCAAACGTGCTCATTTATGAAAGGGTGCGTGAAGAAATGGCCACCGGGAAAAGCCTGAGATTAGCTATTGCCGAAGGATTCAAAAAAGCGATGTCATCTATTTTAGATTCAAACATCACCACGTTCTTAACCGGTTTAATTTTATACATTTTTGGTAGCGGTCCAATTTTAGGATTTGCCACTACCCTAATGATCGGTATTATCACCTCTCTTTTCGCCGCCATTTTTATTACTCGATTAATTTTCGAATGGATGTTGAGCAAGAACCAAAACATCAGCTTTTCTATTAAAGCCACTCAAAACTTATTTAAAGATTCAAAATTTGATTTTATTACTGGCCGTAGAAAATTCTATGTTTTCTCAAGTGTAATTATTATAGCCGGAATAATTTCCATGTTTACCCGTGGATTTAGCTTAGGTGTTGATTTCAAAGGTGGTCGCTCCTATTTTGTAGAATTTAAAGAAGAAGTGAAAACTACCGATGTTCGTAAAGTATTAACAAAAGAATTTGGTACGGCCCCAGAAGTAAAAACCTTTGGATCGAGCAATGAGGTTAAAATTACCACTTCGTACTTGGTAGACGATAATTCGGAAAATGCAGATGCTACTGCTAACGAAAAATTAACTGCCGGATTAAAGAAAATTAGCTCTGAATTTGAAATTAAAGATTCACAAAAAGTAGGACCAACTATTGCAAATGACATTAAAGTCTCGGCTATTTATGCCGTATTATTTGCCATCTTAGTGGTATTCCTATACATTTTAATTCGTTTCAGAAAGTGGCAATTTGGTTTAGCGGCCATTGTAGCTTTGGCGCATGATGTGCTTATTTTATTGGCTTTATTCTCTTTGTTAAACGGCGTATTGCCATTTTCATTAGATATCGATCAAGCCTTTATTGCAGCAATCTTAACCGTTATGGGTTATTCTATTAACGATACCGTTGTAGTATTCGACCGTGTGAGAGAATACATCAACCAACACCACACCAAAAACGAAAACCTACCATCGGTAATTAACAATGCTCTAAACAGCACGCTAAGTCGCACCGTAGTAACTGGTTTATGTACCATGTTGGTATTAATTATAATCTTCATTTTTGGTGGAGAGATATTAAGAGGATTCTCCTTTGCCATGTTAATTGGTGTTATTTTCGGAACATATTCATCGCTATTCGTAGCCACTCCATTTGTGGTTGAGTTTATCCGCGAAAAAACAGAAAACTAATTTTTACAAAATCTAAATAAAAAAGCCCCCGGCAATGTCGGGGCTTTTTTATTTCAAAAATAATTAAGATATTTGTTGTACTAATAATTGCTATGTCAACAGATCCGTTTTACGCCTATTCACATTTACTCGACCGAACGGCACGAAAGGTAAAGCAATATGCCCAACGTGAATTCAATACCCAACAATTTGATATTACAGTAGACCAGTGGCTGGTACTCAAAAACTTAAAAGAACAAGAGCACCTCAACCAAAGTGAATTGGCCGACCTTTTAGGAAAAGATCATCCTACACTTACCCGAATTATCGATTTATTGTGCAAAAAAGACCTAGTTGAGCGTCGTATAAATCCGACTGATCGTCGTAGCTTTACCGTGCATTTAACAAGCATCGGAAAAAATAAAGCGGCCGAATGGAGCCCAAAAATGGGTGAAATACGTATGAAGGCCTGGGAAAATTTGAGTGAAAAAGATTATACAGACTTGAAACGAATTTTAAACACCATTTATACTAATCTAGATACGAACACCCTATAAAAATGATTACAACAGATATTTGCATTATTGGAGCCGGTCCGGTTGGCTTATTCACCGTTTTCGAAGCTGGATTATTAAAAATGCGTTGCCATTTAATTGATGCATTACCGCAAATTGGCGGTCAACTATCCGAAATTTATCCTCAAAAACCCATTTACGATATTCCGGGTTATCCTGAAATTAAAGCCCAAGAACTTATCGATAGGTTGATAGAGCAAATTGATCCGTTTGAGCCAGGCTTTACCCTGGGCGAACGGGTAGAAGAATTAGAAAAACAAGCCGATGGCTCGTATATTGTACGCACCAACGAAGGAACAGCGGTGCATTGCCAAGTGGTAGCCATTGCGGGCGGATTAGGCTGTTTTGAGCCCCGTAAACCCGAAATTACAGGTTTAGAAGATTTTGAAGGCAAAGGAGTAGCCTACATGGTAAAACAACCCGAACAATTTCGCGATAAAAACATTGTATTAGCAGGCGGTGGCGACTCTGCGTTAGATTGGACGATTTACCTAGCCGATGTAGCCAAAAAAGTAACCTTAGTACACCGTGGCGATACCTTCCGTGGTGCGCCCGATTCGGCAGAAAAAGTATTTGACTTAGCCAAAGAAGGCAAAATCAATTTGGTATTGCAATCGAACGTATTAAGCATTTCCGGAAACAAGCATATCGAATCGATTACCCTGGTTGGAAAAGATAAAGAAGAGAAAATCTTAGAAACCGACTACTTAATTCCGCTCTTCGGTTTAAGCCCTAAATTAGGCCCGCTAGCGAACTGGGGTTTAAACATTGATAAATCAGCCATTGAGGTTAATACCTTTGATTATTCGACTAATGTAGAGCGTATTTTCGCTATTGGCGACATCAATACCTATCCTGGAAAATTGAAATTGATTTTGTGTGGTTTCCACGAAGCGGCATTAATGGTACAAAGTGCCTTTAAATTTGTATACCCCGATCAAAAATTAAGTTTTAAATACACCACCGTTTACGGCGTAAATGCATTCTAATATGATGATTAATGTAACTATTGAAGATCGAGATGGCGCTACCCAAGTAATTGAATTACCTACGGATATCAATTTAAACCTCATGGAAGCCCTTAAAGCTTCGGGATATCACATTTTGGCTACTTGCGGCGGTATGGCGCTTTGTGCCACCTGCCACGTACAAGTACTAGAAGGTTTAGAGCAATTACCCGAGGCACAAGATGCTGAATTGGACATGCTAGATACCTTACCCGATGCCGGCTTTGATAGCCGCCTTGCCTGTCAATTGCGAATAAACGAAAGTTTAGACGGGGTAAAAGTGAAAATAAGGGGCGACGAACAATAAAAAAATCGGATTTAGCCTTTTAACACCATTTTAAAATGCTGAATTCCGGCTTCCTCAAACTGTGGGCCTTCGGCAATAAAGCCAAATTTGGTATATAAACCCATAGCCTTTACTTGTGCATGGAGGTAAACGTAGGTTGCCTCTTTTGGCAAATCGGCTAATACCGCGGTTACCAAAGCTTGTCCAACGCCCTTGCCTCTATAAGCCATGGCCACTGCAAAGCGCTCCAATTTATATCCCTTATCAGTTTTGCGCCAACGGGCTGCTCCCACGGGCAATTCGTCTAATCTGGCTAAAAAGTGGGTAGATTCTTCTTCAAACTCCCACTCCAATTCGGGTGGACAGTCTTGCTCGTCTACAAAAACCTCTCTACGAATTTCGAAGACATGGGCTAATTCAAGTTTAGAATCTACTTTATTTACGAGTATAGACATTACAGTTTATCGTTTACGTTTAGGCAATTTAAATCTTCAAAAGCTTGCGTTAAACGTGTTACAAATTGCTCTTCGCCTTTACGCAACCACACACGTGGATCGTAAAATTTCTTGTTTGGCACATCATCACCTTCGGGATTGCCTATTTGAGCTTGTAAATAAGCTTCTTTTGCTTTGTAGAAGTCAAGCACACCCTCCCAATAGGCCCACTGCATATCGGTATCTATATTCATTTTAATGGCACCGTAGGAAATGGCTTCTCTAATTTCTTCTTGAGAGGAACCAGAACCACCGTGGAATACAAAATTTATAGGTTTTTCTGGACTTAACGAAAATTCTTGACGGATAAATTCTTGCGAATTTTTAAGAATTACGGGTTGTAGTTTTACATTTCCGGGCTTGTATACCCCGTGCACATTTCCAAAAGCAGCAGCAATAGTAAATTTATTGCTTACACTGCTCAACTCTTTGTAGGCATAGGCTACTTCAGAAGGTTGTGTATATAATCTTGCGCTATCAACATCGGTGTTATCTACTCCATCTTCTTCGCCACCAGTTACGCCCAATTCAATTTCTAAGGTCATTCCCATTTTGGCCATACGGGCTAAATAGGTTTTACATATTTCTATATTTTCTTCTAATGATTCTTCTGATAAATCAATCATATGTGATGAAAACAAAGGTTTACCATGACGGGCGAAGAATTTTTCGCCATAATCTAACAAACCATCAATCCAAGGTAATAATTTCTTAGCCGCATGATCGGTATGTAAAATTACCGCAATACCGTAATGTTCGGCTAATAAATGCACATGCTCGGCAGCAGAAATTGCGCCCAATATGCAAGCTTGTTGATTTTCGTTGCTTAATGTTTTACCGGCATAAAATTGAGCACCACCGTTTGATAGCTGGATAATAACTGGCGATTTTACCGCTTTGGCAGTTTCCATGACTGCATTGATAGAATTAGTTCCAATTACGTTTACAGCCGGCAGTGCAAATTGATGTTTTTTGGCAACTTCAAACAGTTCTTGAACGGCATCGCCTACTAACACTCCGGTAAAAATTTTTAAGCTCATATGGTTTTTTATTAAGGGAAAATTATATTGCCCAAAAATACGCATTTTGGCTATATAACGGATAAAAATGGCGATTAATATTGCAGCATTTAGAAATTTAAAGCGGTATGATTTCTTATTTTTTTTGTTTCTTTGTATCTCAATTAATCGGAATATGGCTTGGTTTAAAAGAGATAAAAAGGGTATTCATACGTCTACAGAAGATAAATTAGAAGCTCCTGACGGTATTTGGGAAAAATGTTCATCCTGCAAAAAAGCGCTTCACTATCAAGAGCAAGTAGATAATTTACACGTTTGTCAGTATTGCAATCACCATTTACGTATTGGCTCTAGAGAATATTTTGAACTATTGTTTGACCACAATGATTTTAAAGAATTGTTTGGTAATTTAACCTCTGGAGACCCCCTAGATTTTACGGATAGTAAAAAGTACACCGAGCGCATTGCCGAAACCACCAAAAAAACGGGCTTAAAAGATGCTATTAGAGCTGCTCATGGAAAAATTGAGGGGCAAGATTTAGTCATAGCTTGTATGGATTTTGCCTTTATTGGCGGTTCTATGGGATCGGTAGTGGGCGAAAAAATTGCCCGTTCTATTGATTATTGCATTAAAAATAAGATTCCTTTTCTATTAATTTCTAAATCGGGTGGAGCCCGCATGATGGAAGCGGCTTTTTCGTTAATGCAAATGGCCAAAACATCGGCTAAATTGGCTTTATTAAGTAGAGCTAAAATTCCCTATATTTCTTTATTAACCGACCCAACAACGGGTGGTGTAACCGCTTCTTATGCCATGCTCGGCGATATTAATATAGCTGAACCTGGGGCCTTAATTGGGTTTGCTGGCCCAAGAGTTATTAAAGAAACTATTAAACGAGATTTGCCTAAGGGATTCCAGACATCGGAGTTTGTGCTAGAGCACGGCTTTCTAGATTTTATTGTAAATCGTGGCGAAATGAAGGCGAAAATAGCTTCTTTTATTCGCATGATGGGAAACTAAAATGAATTTGTTTGGCCTAGATACTGAGCAAAATCTATTACCCAATGACGGCACCGTTAATTATTTTGGCCCAGTGCTTTCATCTAAACTTGCCGATCAATTTTACCACCAATTAGTAAACACTATTGACTGGAAAAATGATGAGGTTCGTATTTTTGGCAAGCAATACATTACCAAACGAAAAGTTGCTTGGTATGGCGATTTAGGCTATTCATATGCCTATTCCAATGTTAGCAAAGTGGCTTTGCCCTGGACTCAAGACTTGCTTGAATTGAAAAAAGTAGTGGAAGATACAAGTGGTTTTACCTACAATTCATGCTTACTTAATTTGTATCATTCTGGTGATGAGGCCATGGGCTGGCACAGCGATGACGAAAAATCTCTGGGTAAAAAAAGCTGTATTGCTTCACTTAGTTTAGGTGCAGAACGAAAATTTAGCTTTAAACACAAAAATAGTGGTCAAATGGTATCTCTAAATTTAGAAAACGGGAGTTTGTTGCTAATGAAAAACGAGACTCAAACCTATTGGTTGCACAGACTAAATAAAAGCACAAAAATTAAACAGCCAAGAATTAACCTCACCTTTCGGACCTTTGTAGGCTAATTACTTTTTCTTCAAATAACAGGTTTTTATTACAATAACCGACCCTTCTACTTTACCTTCAATGGAATCTTCGTCGTCGGTTAAACGTATATTTTTTACCACGGTGCCCCGTTTAATACCACTCGAAAAGCCTTTCACCTTGAGGGTTTGTGTCACCACTACCGAATCGCCGGCTTGTAGGATATTTCCGTTGCTATCTTTTGGTTCCATGATATGTGTTTTTGTGTACCCAGAGGGATTCGAACCCCCATCTGCAGAACCGGAATCTGCAATTCTATCCATTGAACTATGGGTACAGGTTAAAAGGTTTAGATAAAGGTACAATTAAACATTAAAGCGGAAATGCATCACATCACCATCGGCCACGAGGTAACTTTTACCTTCTACGTTTAATTTTCCTGCTTCTTTACAGGCATTTTCAGATCCTAGTGCGATATAATCAGTGTATTTTATGACTTCGGCACGTATAAAACCTTTTTCAAAATCGGTATGAATAACACCAGCAGCCTGTGGGGCTGTCCATCCTTTTTCAATGGTCCATGCTCTTACCTCTTGCACCCCAGCTGTAAAATAAGTGGCAAGGTTTAGCAAAGAATAGGCCGCTTTTATAAGTTTGGCTACGCCCGATTCGGTTAAACCTAAATCTTCTAAAAATAGTTGACGCTCTTCGTAGCTTTCTAATTCGGCAATTTCCGATTCTATTTTGGCCGAAATAATTAACACTCCGGCATTTTCTTCTTTTACCGCTTGTTTTACACGCTCTACGTAGGCATTGCCCTTAGTTACCGAGCCTTCATCTACATTACAAACGTATAATACGGGCTTAGCGGTTAGCAAAAAGCAATCGGCTAAGTAGTCCATATCTTCCACACTAATAGGTGCGGTACGCACCGATTTGCCCGATTCTAAATGACTTTTCGCTATTAGAGCTATTTCATAGGCTTTTTTAGCATCTTTATCGTTGCCCGTTTTAGCTTGCTTTTCTACTTTTTGTATTTTTTTAAGTACTGTATCTAAATCTTTCAATTGCAATTCAGTATCAATAATTTCTTTATCACGAATGGGATCAACAGAGCCATCAACGTGAATTACATTTCCATCATCAAAGCAACGTAAAACGTGTATAATAGCGTCTGTAGCACGAATATTTCCCAAAAATTGGTTACCTAAACCCTCCCCTTTGCTGGCTCCTTTTACCAAACCAGCAATGTCTACAATTTCTATGGTGTTGGGTAAAATACGATGTGGCTTTACCAATTCAGCTAATTTAGTTAGACGTTCATCGGGCACAGTAATAACCCCCACGTTGGGCTCTATGGTACAAAACGGAAAGTTTGCCGCTTGTGCTTTTGCGTTAGATAAACAATTAAATAAAGTCGATTTTCCGACGTTGGGCAAGCCAACAATTCCGCATTGTAATGCCATGTGTGTTATAAAATTTGGGGCAATTTAGCAAATAATGCCCGTTTTATAAAGCTTAGAAACAGAAAAAGGCCGTTCTTTGGGGAACAGCCTCTGTGAATAATTAAGGTTGATTAAATTTCGAAGTTAAAATCGTCGTCGCTTACTTTGGTAGCTTCAGCTGCATTTTCGTTGTATTCATAGCGTTTTTCTACCACTTCTTGATTTGCTTTCACATAATCAATTGTTTCTTTGAAGCCTTCGGCAAATTTTTCAAAATCTTCTTTGTACAAAAAGATTTTGTGTTTAATAAAAACGCCATCTTCTAATCTTTTTTTGCTCTCTGTTACGGTCACGTAATAATCGTTAGAACGTGTGGCTTTTACATCGAAAAAATAGGTGCGTTTGCCCGCTCTTACTTTTTTTGAAAAAACTTCTTCCCGTTCTCTGTTGTCAAAATCTCCCATTGGTAGTATGTTCTTATTGCTTAACGTAAATATAAAGTATAAATATAGAAATTTCCAAAAAAAGAAAAACACAATTTAATTAGTGTTCTGCTATTTCTTCTTCCAACAATTGCTTTTGGTAAAGTTCGTAATAAAACCCTTTTTGAGAGAGTAACTGATCGTGGTTACCCGATTCAATAATTTCGCCGACATCTAATACCAAAATTTGGTTTGCTTGCTTAATACTAGAAATTCGGTGTGCAATAATAAGCGTAGTACTGTGCTTGTTAAAGTGATTCAAATTTTTCAAAATTTGCTCTTCAGTTCGGGTATCTACGGCTGATAAAGAATCGTCTAAAATTAATAATGAAGGTTTTTTAACCAAGGCCCTAGCAATAGAAACTCGTTGTTTTTGTCCACCCGATAAAGTAATACCACGCTCTCCCAATTGCGTTTGGTACCCTTTATCAAAATTACTTATATTTTCGTGTACGGCGGCTTGCTTGGCGGCTGTTTCTATTTCGGGCAAGGTGGCACTGCAGCCAAATGCAATATTATTGGCAATGGTATCAGAAAATAAAAACACCTCCTGAGGTACAAAACCTAATTGGCTGCGGTATTGAACCAGATTAAGCATTTGAATGGGCTGTTCTTCTACCCATATTTCTCCAGCATCTACATCGTACATACGCATCAATAAATTAGCTAAGGTCGATTTACCAGAGCCCGTTTTGCCTATAATAGCTAATAATTCTCCTTGCTTAAGTTCAAAATTCAGGTTTTTAAGTGCCTGTATTCCGGTATCTGGATAGGTAAAACTTACGTTTTCGAAGCGAATATTGCCCTTCAAATTAATATTGATATGTCCGGTCTTAATCTCTGGCTCGGTGTGTAAAAATTGATTGATGCGCTTTTGGGAAGCTGCTGCCCGTTGAATGAGGGAAGTTACCCAACCTAACGACATTACTGGGAAAGTAAGTTGAGTGACATACACTACAAACTCTGCAATATTACCAGCGGTGATGTTTCCATTTATGACTTCAAAACCGCCGACGTAAACCGTAATGATGGTACTTAAACCTACTAGTAGCAACATAATGGGGTAAAAAAAGGCTTGCACTTTTACCAAATCCATAGAATTGCGTTGGTAGTTTAAACTCGATTCGGTAAACCGACCTGCTACTTCTTTTTCTCTCACATAGGCTTTAATTAAGCGAATGCCCGAAAAGGTTTCTTGTACAAAGGAGGATAAGTTGGAGAGTTGCGCTTGTATGCGTTCGCTACGGCTATTGATGATGTTGTTTACCAAATAAATGGTTAATGCTAAAAATGGCAAAGGTAAAAGGCTTAAAATGGCCAATTTTAAATTTACCGTAACCATGGCATAAATAACTAAAAGGAATAACACAGCAGTATTGATGGAATACATAATAGCTGGGCCTAAATACATACGCACACGGCTCACATCTTCGGTCACCCTATTCATTAAATCGCCAGTTGTATTTTTTCTGAAAAAAGCTAAGGACAAGGACTGGTAATGACTATAAATCTCATTCTTTAAATCATACTCTATATGTCGCGACATGAGAATAATGGTTTGACGCATAAAGAATAAAAAAAGTCCTCTAATTAGCGCCAAAAGCAATACTACCACCCCAAAAAAGAGTACGCTATAACCGAAAAGCTGCAGCACAATGGTTTGCCGCTCGAAACCTGAAAAAAGTCGATAAATGGCAATATTATCACTTACCAAATTAAAAGTAGTTCTAATAACTTGTGCGGGCAAAACAGCAAAAAGGTTGGCAATTATTACAAAAATAATTCCTGGTATAAGCCTCCATTTGTATTTTAAGAAGAACTTGTTGAGATAGGCTAGGTCTTTCATACGGCATAAAAGTACAGATTTTTCTACAGCTATAAAGTCCTGTATTAAACCGAAATCTTGTTTAAATTTTACTACTTTTACCGAACGATATCATTCGAACACATGTCATCAAACACCAAAAATACGCTTTCCATTTTTGAACAAATGAGCCAATTTGGGCACCAAAATGTTGTTTTTTGCAACGATGCCGAAACTGGGCTTAAAGCTATTATTGCCATACACGATACTACCTTAGGCCCGGCATTGGGCGGTACCCGAATGTGGAACTACGCAAATGAGCAAGATGCATTACACGATGTATTGCGCCTATCGAGAAGTATGACCTACAAAGCAGCCATTACTGGCTTAAATTTAGGTGGTGGTAAAGCGGTAATTATTGGCGATAGCAGGGCCGATAAAAGCGAAGCTATGATGCGTAGATACGGTAAATTCATAAAAAATTTAAACGGCTCTTTTATTACCGCCGAAGATATGGGCACCAACCCTAAGGATATGGAGTACATTCGCATGGAAACTGAACATGTTACCGGCGTTCCAGAATCATTAGGGGGTAGTGGAGACCCCTCACCTGTTACCGCAAAAGGCGTTTTTATGGGCATTAAAGCTTGTGTAAAAGAGCAGTTCGGTAACGATAGTTTAGCTGGAAAATCTATAGCCGTACAAGGCATTGGCCATGTGGGCGAAAATTTGGTACAGCTACTTCGCGAAGAAAATGCTAAGGTTTATGTAAGTGATATTGACGAAGATCGATTACAACAAGTAGCTAAAAAATATGGCGCCGAAGCTGTGGCCAATAATTCTGTTTTTGATTTAGACATTGATATTTATGCACCTTGTGCTTTGGGTGCTACCGTAAATACCGAAACTATTGAGCGCTTAAACTGCTCTATTATTGCTGGAGCGGCAAACAATCAATTGGCCGACGAATCAGTACACGGAAAACTCCTATTGGCCAAAGGCATCTTATATGCCCCCGATTATTTAATTAATGCAGGTGGCTTAATTAATTGTTATTCAGAAATTGCCGGTTATAGCAAAAAGAGAACCATGCAATTGGCCGAAAACATTTACGATGCCACCCGTAACGTATTAAAAAAATCGAAAATAGAAAATATACCAACTAACGAAGCGGCCAATAAAATTGCCGAAAAACGCATTGAAGATATCAAGAAGATAAAAGCAAGTTTCTAAAAATTACACCCGGTTAATTTTAACCAAATCGTTCTTTATTATGTTAAACAGAAGGCAACTGAGAGTAAAAGTATTACAAACCCTATATGCGTACCACCAGGCCGAAAACAAAGAATTAAAATCTTTCGAAAAAGCCTTGATAAACCTTATAGAATCGGTAAATGAAATGTATTTCTACACCCTATCTTTACTCATTTCGGTGGCCGATTATAGTAGCACAGATGCCGAAGATAGAGCAAATAAATACCTCCCAAGTGCCGAAGATTTAGATGCTCCTACAAAATTGAATCAGAACTTATTTATAAGTGCCCTACGCAATCACCCTGCTTACTTACAAGGCATAAAAGACCACAAGGTAAATTGGAGTTTTGAGCCAAGTATTGATAAAACCATATTTTCTCTGTTAAAATCTGCACCCGAATATGCCTCTTTTTTGCAACTAAGCGAACACAGTATTGCTACCGATAAAGACGTAATGAACCATATTTTCAGAAAAATTATTCTTAAAACACCTGCTATCGAACAAATTTTCGAAGAAAAATTCATCAATTGGTCTGTAGATAAAGAAGTGCTTAAAGGCATGATGGCTAAAACCTTAAAGAACTTTACAGGTAGTAGCCCTCTGGAAAATTCCTTGGCTCCATTGCTACAAGATGAACAAGAAGATCGGTATTTTGTGTTGGATTTATTGCAAAAAACCATCAATCATCAAGAAGAGTATTTACAATTGATAGATAAAAAAACAACCAATTGGGATTCTGACCGGATTGCCCTGATGGATGTATTGCTAATGCAAATGGCTATTACAGAATTGGTGCACTTTAAAGAAATTCCAGTGAAAGTAACTATAAACGAGTACATAGAAATATCTAAAGATTACAGTACGCCAAAAAGTAATTCGTTTATAAACGGTATTTTAGATAAAATTTTAGCCGACTTAAAAAAGAGCAAACAAGTGCTAAAAGTAGGCCGAGGCTTATTAAATTAATATATGAAACAGTTTACCCTAATCCTATTTATTGCCGTATTGACTAGCGCATGCTCGTCATCTAACAGCACCGAGGGCAAATCTACAATAGATAAGGCTACGGCACCTGTTATGACTTTTGCGAAAGAATCTCACGATTTTGGCCAAGTGAATGAAGGCGATAAGGTGGTGTACGACTTTTTCTTCACCAATACAGGCAGAACGGCTTTAATAATTAGCAGTGCCGCCGCTACCTGCGGTTGCACCGTGCCCGAATATCCAAAAAAACCCCTTGCTCCGGGCAAAACAGGCATCATTCATGTGGTGTTTAACAGCACCGGAAAATCGGGCATGCAAAACAAAACCATAACCTTAACAACCAATACCTTTAAAGGCAACGAAGAGTTGCACTTAGTGGGTAATGTAAAACCTAAAAACAAGTAAACATGATGCTAAACTCAATTTTATTACAAGCTACAGCAGCTAACCCCATTATGCAATTTTTACCAATTGTATTAATTATTGTGGTATTTTATTTTTTCATGATTAGACCGCAAATGAAAAAAGCAAAAGATCACAAAAAGTTTATAGAAGAACTTAAAAAAGCTGATAAAGTGGTAACAAGCGCCGGAATTCACGGTAAAATTGTTGATATGAACGAGACTACTTTTGTAATTGAAGTGGAAGGTGGCACTAAAATTCGTTTCGACAAATCGGCTGTTTCATTAGATGCCTCAAAAGCAATCGGTAAATAATTTACAACACCAATCTATGAAAAAGCCACACCAACACATCGGAGTGGCTTTTTTAATGCCCCAGTTTCGGGGTACAAATATGTTTCTTACTTTTGAGCATGCCCTGGAATCTAATAACCAAAGTCCAAAAAAGAAAATTCAACATTTTCTTAAGCTCTTTGCTTGTGGCGTTGTGCTTATGGGTTTTCATTTCGCTATCTAAACCTTACGCATACCAGAGTAGCATTGCCCTTCGATTTAGCCGTTCAATTTCTACTAAAAGTTTCCGAACCGATACGTTTAGCGTAAAAGTGCTAGGCACTGGCTGGGATTATTTATTTCACGCACTAAAACCTACCCCGGTACTAACAGTAAAACTTAGTACTATACAAGCCGATATTGAGCTAGATACCCTATTAGATAGATTCAACAAACAATTTGGTAAAAATCTTCGCATCCTATCTATTTTTCCATCTAAAATTTCGTTTAGAAAAAAAAATATCGAAACAAAAGTAGTTCCTGTTTTATTTCGCTCAAAGATTGCTTTTGAGCACTTTTATGGATTATCGGCAAGCATTAAACTTCAACCTAATACCGTTACACTTAGCGGACCGGCAGCAAAACTAAGCAAGATTAAAGCAGTATATACCAATTTGCTCGAACAAAGAAATGTAAATACGCCCATTGCTCAATGGGTAAGCTTAGAAGACATAGATTCGGATGTTAGTTTGTATCCGAAACAAGTATTGGCTACTATTCCGATAAGTAGATTTACAGAAAAAGATCTCAACTTACCCGTTCGCATTAAAAACAATAGCAAACACCCCAACGTAGCCCTAATACCTGCAAAAGTACATACACAAGTATTGGTAGCACTAACCAACTACAGCAAAATTAGCACCGCCGATTTTGAAGTTTACATTAACTTGGAAAACTGGAATCCTGAAAAAAATACTGCTTTACCCATAAAATTTGGAAAAATACCAAACTTTGTACGCATCATTCGAACAGAACCTCAAACCGTTGATTTACTAATTTATCGCTGATGTTAAAAATTGGAATAACCGGCGGAATTGGAACAGGGAAAAGCACCATTTGTGAGATATTTGCCCTCTTGGGAGTACCTGTATATTATGCCGACCAAGCGGCAAAAACGCTAATGGCCACTAATTCAGATTTAAAACAGCAATTAATAACCACTTTTGGTACCGCTACATTTACAAGCAAAGGCGAACTTGATACCAAGTATGTAGCTAATAAAGTATTTAATGATGAAAATGCCTTACAGCAATTAAATGCGCTCGTGCATCCGGTAGTTTTAGCCGATTTTGAGAAATGGTGTAGTCGACAACATACACCCTATATACTTAAGGAAGCCGCCCTGCTTATAGAAAGTGGTTCATATAATCAATGTGATTACACAATTTTAGTAGAATCGCCCATAGCATTGAGAATAAACCGCCTATTAAACAGAGATAAAAGCAGTGAAGCGCAAATTAGAGCACGCATAGCCAATCAATTGCCCGATGAGGAGAAGGCCAAATTAGCTAATTTCCTAATTTTAAACGACGAAAAACACCTACTCATTCCGCAAATTATAGCGCTCCATACTCAATTTTTAATAGGCAGTAGCGGAGTATGATATTAGCTGATTTTATTATACGCACAGAGCACGGTTTATACTGTCTATATGGATTGTTTTACCTCGACCCGAGCACTGCTGTAGATCAAGCCCTTATTTCACATGCCCATGGTGACCATGCTTGCAGAGACAATAAACACGTGTTTTGTACTCCAGAAACAGCCGATATTATGCGTTTACGCTACAAAAAATCGGCGGGAGGTGCATTTACATTAAAAACCTACGGTGAATCTTTTGAACTAAATGGCGTCAACGTTTCTTTTCACTCAGCTGGACATATTTTAGGCTCTGCACAAATTCTTTTGGAGTATAAAAATACACGCTACCTCTATACCGGCGATTATAAATTGCAAGATGATGCCACATGTACACCAATAGCATTTATTGAAGCCGATGTGTTGATTACCGAAACAACCTTTGCACATCCGGATACCCAACACCCCAACCCCATTGAAGAAATAAAAAAACTAAATGAACATACAGAAAATGTACTTCTAGGCACTTATTCTTTAGGCAAAGCCCAGCGTTTAACTCGTTTAATAAACGACCATTGTCCCGACCGAAAAGTGGCCGTTCATTTCCAAATACTACCTTTGCACCAATTACACGAAAAATGGAACATATACCTCGGCAAATACCAGCTATATACCCGTAAAATGATGAAGGAGGTAGAAAAAAACTATGTATACTTAGTTCCCCCGCTTACCTTTAAAAGCTATGCCAGGGCCACCAATGTGTGTAGAGCATTTGCATCGGGCTGGAAAAACTTACAAAATCAGAACGATTTGCAACTTCTTATTTCCGACCATGTAGACTGGAACGATATACTAAAAATGATTGACCTAGTAAAACCCACTGAAGTGTGGACTGTTCATGGTGATGGAGTACATTTAAAAGCTCATTTTAAGGGTAAAATACCCATCAAAAGCTTATAAAAATGAAGTCAATCTTACTTCATCGAAGTAAAAAATTACTTCTTATTTTCTAAAAAATTTATTAAATTATCTTTTTAATTAAATTTTTTATTAAAATTGCATAACATTATGAAATTAGAAGACGAAATATCCTCAAGCAAATTTACTAGCAACTACCATAAAGCTATTGTAGATATATTGTATACCTATGGTTGGATTACTAATTTATTAAAAGAGCGTTTAGACGATCAAGATATCACACTCCAACAATACAATATTTTACGCATTCTTAGAGGGCAATTCCCTAACCCAGCTACAGTAAATTTATTGCGTGATCGCATGTTAGACAAAATGTCTGACGCCTCTAGAATTGTAGAACGCTTACACAAAAAAGGCTTACTAAGCCGAATGGCGAACGAAAAAGATCGCCGAGCAGTAGATATACTTATTTCTAAACAAGGCTTAGCTATTTTACAAGAATTAGATGTAGCTATGGATATGGATGAACTATTAAAAGAAAATTTAACAGTAGATGAAGCAGCTAAACTCTGCGATTTACTAGATAAATTTAGAGGCTAAAGCTAAAACCCAAAATGGCTCCTGCCAAACCCAATAGTACCGCTAACATTTTCTTAAAATTAAATCGATGATCTAAACTCGATTCGAATAAAATGGTGGTGGAAATATGTAAAAACATGCCTATTACAATAGCCATAATGGGGCGTATCCAAGCGCTAATACTACCGGCTTGTGCTTGTGCCCCTACTAAATAACCTAATGGCGACATAAGGGCAAATAAAATTAAATAAGCCAATAAGAGGTAGCCCGATATTTTGTGATGTAATAATACCGTACCCAAAGCAAAAGCGGCTGGTAAATGGTGCAAAGCTATACCAAATACCAATTCATTACCTCCACCACTTACTAAAGGAATACCTTCAAAAAATGCGTGAATACACAAACTCAACATTACACCAATAGGAAAAGTATTCTGAGCGTGCTTGTGTATATGTATATGTCCGTGTTCAATACCCTCAGAAAATTGTTCTAAAATAATTTGAAACACAAATCCACCTAAAATATATAAGCCAATACTAGCTGTACCACCTATGTATACCTCCGGAATTAAATGTAAAACAGTAATTGCAAATAAATAGGCTCCGCTAAAAGATAAAATAAGTTTAAGCCCATTGGCACTAATTTGTTTCGAAAGAAAAACGGTTAAACCGCCCAATAAGGCACTACTAAATAGCAATACTACTTTCCAGATTTCCATAACTCAGTTGAAAAAAAGTGTTTAAAAATATAGCTCAAAGCTATGCCTATGAGAGACCCTATACAGGCTCCGCTAATTACATCAATGGGGAAGTGTACGCCCACATATACCTGTGCAAAGGCAATAGAAAAAGCCCAAAATAAAGGCCATACAATAGCCCATTTAAAATACCTACCGAACAACATTGCAAAAAAAACTGCCAATGCAAAGTGGTTAGCCGCATGCGATGAAGGAAAACTATAACCTGTACCACAAGCTATTAACGTACGTACACTCAATCCGGGTGTGTTGCAGGGCCTCAACCGAGCTACCCAAGGTTTAAGTATACTAGCCGATGAATAATCGGCTATTGCAAAACATAAAATACCAAACAACAGCATAAAGCCACCAACCCGACCAAATTTTTTGATGGCAAAATAAGTAAGCAATAGGTATAATGGTAGCCAGGTTATGCGGTTTCTAAGAATGGGCATAAGCACATCAAATACCGGATTGGCTAGACCTTGATTGATGGCAGTAAACCAGAGTTGATCTAGCTGAAGAAGTTGATTTATCATAGGGCTTTTTTACAAATAAATATCAAGCGGTCTGAACGCTCTTCGTCAAAGGGATTCAACTCATAATCTCCAAAACAATCTTCTATAATCCATCCACTTTGTGCAAATAATTTCTCAAAATCAGCTATAAGAAAAGCTTTTACTTGTTCTTTAAAGGAATAATTTATGTCCTTATCACTAAACGCAATGGTCTTTACAATCTGATTATTAAGTACTTCTTTAGAAATACTGAAATCAATTTCTTGAATAGTTTTAAAAGCTGTGGGAGCCAAATGCTTCATTATTTTGGTCGTATTAAAATAATCTAATACCAACGTTCCATTGGGCTTTGCAGACCGATTAAACTGCTTCAATGCAAGCAAATGATCGTCAAAAGTATCGAAGTAACCAAAACTAGTAAACAGATTAAAAATGGTATTGAAAGATTCTCCAGTGAGGGCATTACGCATATCGTGCACAAAAAAATGGAGGTTTTCTTGTTGAAATTCTTGTGCAAATAAAATGTTCGATTCAGACAAATCGACGCCAGTAACCGAAAACCCTTTTTTGTTTAAATAGATGGCATGTCTGCCTCTTCCGCAAGCAATATCAAGGAAACTAGCCTCTGGTTCTGGTTGCAAATAGGCCAATAAATTATCTATAAATACCTCTGCCTCAGCATCGTTACGCTGATGGTAAAGTAGGTGATAATAGGGCGAATCGAACCAATTTTTAAACCATTCCTTAGTCATCTCTTATCTCTTGATTAAGCTACAAATATATCGAATAAATTTTGGCAGATTAGGCGTAAAATCTACTGCTCATTTAAGCCGAAAAGTGTATTTTTGAGATATAAAGAAAATTTAAGTTGAGTTTAATAAAATCCATTTCGGGCATACGAGGAACCATTGGCGGCAAACCAGGAGAAGGCCTTACCCCACTAGATATTGTGAAATTTACTGCGGCTTACGGTACTTGGGTAATACAACAAACCAATAACCGCAAAATTGTGGTAGGCAGAGATGCCCGCATTTCTGGCGATATGGTGCGTAATTTAGTAATTGGCACCCTACAAGGTTTAGGTATTGATGTGATTGACTTGGGCCTATCTACCACTCCTACGGTAGAATTAGCCGTACCCATGGAACAAGCTGGCGGAGGTATTATTTTAACAGCTAGCCACAACCCAAAACAATGGAATGCCCTAAAACTGTTAAACCATACTGGCGAATTTATTAGCGAAGAAGATGGTAAAGCAGTATTAAATTTAGCTGAAAGCGGGGAATTAACATTTTGCGATGTAGATAATTTGGGCAAAGTAAGCACCAACGACAGCTACCTACAAAAACACATAGACCACGTATTAGCACTAGATTTAGTAGATATTGCGGCCATTAAAGCTGCTAAATTTAAAGTGGCTGTAGACAGCGTAAATTCTAGTGGAGGTATTTTTGTGCCGGCACTTCTGAAAGCATTGGGTATAGAAACTATTTATTCTATACACGATACGCCTAATGGTCAATTTCCGCATAATCCGGAACCATTACCCGAAAATTTAAAAGATTTATCAAACGAAGTTATTAAGCAAAAAGCCGATTTAGGCATTGCTGTAGATCCAGATGTAGATCGTTTATGTTTTGTTTGCCAAGATGGATCTATGTTTGGCGAAGAATACACCTTGGTAGCGGTAGCCGATTACGTACTTAGCCATACTCCGGGGAACACGGTTTCTAACCTCTCCTCTACTCGAGCATTACGAGATGTAACTGAACAAAAAGGTCAAAAGTACCATGCTGCAGCCGTTGGCGAAGTAAATGTAGTTACCCTAATGAAATCTAGCAAGGCTGTAATTGGTGGCGAAGGTAACGGTGGAGTAATTTATCCAGCTTCGCATTATGGACGTGATGCCTTGGTAGGCATTGCCTTATTTTTAACCCATTTAGCCAAAAGTGGAAAAGATATTTTTAGCCTAAGAAAAAGTTATCCGAGCTATTTTATCTCTAAAAATAAAATCGATTTAACACCCGATTTAAACATTGATAATTTACTTAAACAAGTAGCAGAAAAATATAAAAATCAACCTATAAGCACTATAGACGGTGTAAAAATAGAGTTTGATAAACAATGGGTGCATTTACGAAAATCTAATACCGAGCCTATTATTCGTATTTATTCGGAAAGCAATACAGCAGCCGAAGCCGATGCATTGGCTCAACGTATTCTTTCAGATATTAGAACCATAGCGAACCTCCACTAAAAACATGAGAGTCTATTTAGATAATGCCGCCACTACCCCTCTAGATAAAGAGGTAATAAAAGAAATGTGTAACGTAATGGAAAACCAATTTGGTAACCCCTCGTCTATACATGCACATGGTCGTGAAGTACGATCGGTGGTGGAAAAAGCCCGTAAAAGTATAGCAAGCCTTCTAAATACCTCACCGGCTGAGATATTTTTCACTTCAGGAGGCACAGAGGCAGATAATACAGCCATTCGCTGTGGCATTATAGATCATGGAATAACACATGCCATTACCTCTAAAATTGAGCACCATGCCGTTCTACACACCTTAGAGGCTTTGGCTTATGAAGGTATTATAAAACTAAGCCTAGTAAACATAAACGAGCAAGGAAGTATTGATTTAGCGCATTTAGAAGAATTACTTAGAACCCATCCCAAAACATTTGTATCGCTGATGCATGCCAATAACGAAATTGGTACCCTTACCAATATTGAGCACGTTGGTGAAATGTGTGAACAATACGAGGCGCTTTTCCATAGCGATACGGTTCAAACCATGGGGCATTATCGCTACGATTTAAGCAAACTAAAGGTTCATTTTTTAGTGTGTGCAGCGCACAAAATACACGGACCAAAAGGTGTTGGATTCTTATACATCAACCATAAAATAAAAATAAAACCGTTTATATATGGTGGCGCACAAGAGCGCAACATGCGGGGTGGCACAGAAAATGTATATGGCATTATAGGCTTAGCCAAAGCATTGGAATTAGCTTACGCAGATATGGAAAAACATCATGCTCATATACAAGAAATAAAATCATACATGATGGTTGAGTTGAAAAGAGCTATTCCCGGCATTGGTTTTAATGGAAAAACGTCAGCAGATGAAAGCTTATATACCGTACTCAATGTATCTTTTCCAAAAATGGAAATGCCCGATATGTTACTCTTTAATTTAGATATTTCCGGCATTTCTGCTTCTGGAGGTAGTGCATGTAGTTCTGGAAGTAACATTGGCTCCCATGTATTAAGTGGTATTGGTGCCGATAGTTCAAGCCCTGCAGTACGTTTCTCTTTTAGTAAGTATACTACCAAAGAAGAGATTGATTTTGTTATCAACAAAATCAAAGAATTGAATTTATTTTAGACCCAATTTTTCGGCAAAAGCTGAATATAAGGCCGCTACACATACAAAAGAACAATACCTATGAAAAAATTTGTTCTATTCAGTATCATGCTAATTGTACTAAACCAAGTAAAAGCGCAAAAAGTGGGCTTGGTATTGAGTGGTGGTGGGGCAAAAGGCTTGGCTCACATTGGCGTTTTAAAAGCGTTAGAAGAAAATCACATTCCTATTGATTATATAACCGGAACCTCAATGGGCGGAATTGTGGGTGCCTTATATGCTGCTGGCTATTCTCCCTCCGAAATCGAATATATTGCAGAAAGCGATGATTTTCAAGAATGGGTAAACGGACGTTTTAAAAGTGATTTCAGGTACTATTTTAAGAAGAAACCTGATAATCCTGCCTTTTTACATGCCAAGCTAGAA
>Ga0209107_10000052_pt1 | contig 71222 bp, 57 predicted proteins | sample LakErihyJuly2011_2_FD_187460 | JGI IMG/M metagenome (GOLD analysis project Ga0209107, IMG submission 187460) | Freshwater microbial communities from dead zone in Lake Erie, Canada - CCB hypolimnion July 2011 (SPAdes) (version 2) | ecosystem: Environmental > Aquatic > Freshwater > Lentic >...
CCGCCAAACTTCTTCGACAGAACGGTCGCGATGGCAGCCGTCAGGGTGGTCTTGCCGTGGTCAACGTGGCCAATCGTGCCGACGTTCACGTGCGGCTTGGTCCGTTCAAACTTGCCTTTTGCCATGTCTATCGCTCCTAGCGATGCAGAAGTGAGCCAAAAAAGAAACTGAAAGCGCGAGAAAGGGTGTGGTGCCCATGGGCAGGATCGAACTGCCGACCTCCCCCTTACCAAGGGGGTGCTCTACCACTGAGCCACATGGGCATCAACACGGGGCTGGGCTCGGAAAACCCAAGCCCGTGTTGACATTTGACACAACCTCCGCTTCAGCGAAGACCGCGATGGTATCACGTCACATGTGACAGAACCTTGACCTGTGGAGCGGGAAACGGGAATCGAACCCGTGTCATTAGCTTGGAAGGCTAAGGTTCTACCATTGAACTACTCCCGCCCGGGAGTCATTCAGCACCGCCGACAAACCGCGGATGCACCCATGAGGGTGAGCACTTTGCGCTTCGTCTGCACCCGCCAAAAACAAATTTGAGCGGGTTTGCCTGGTGGAGGAGACTGGATTCGAACCAGTGTAGGCGTAAGCCAACAGATTTACAGTCTGCCCCCTTTAGCCACTCGGGCACCCCTCCAAGGCAAGCCCTAGACTTTATCACAGCTTTGCAAGCTTTCGCAAACTGTTGTTTGCAATCACGCGACAAGACTTCGGCGTTCAGCGCAAACGCCACGGCCTCAGCCAGACGGCCAGCATCAGCATGCTGATCGCCCCCACGGCCGCCGCCTCGGCCAGCAACCACACAGGCTGCGGCGACAGGCTCGGGCGCAACACCCACCACGATGCGGCCAGCACCAGCGCACCCACACCGGCTTGCGCGCCCAGCCGCATCGAGGCCAGTGCGTGTTGCAAGGCCGGCACTTGCAGCAGTTGCCAGCCCGTGAGCAGGGTGCCCAGCATCAAGGCCCAGACGATGCCCAGGGGGCCGCACCACCAGGCCAGCAAAGGCAGGCTCAGGGCTTGAAGCAGGCTGCCGCGCAACTCGGCCAGCATGGGGCCTCGGGTGTCGCCCTCGGCGTAGTGGTAGCGGGCCAGCAAGGTGTTCCAGCCCGCCAGCACGAGGATGGCGGCGTAGCCGGCCAGCAAGGTCACCAGGGCCTCGGTGCCATGGACTTTGGGGAAGAGCAAGGTGATGAGCGCGGGTGCGCTGAGCATCAGGCCCAGTGCCGCAGGCAGGCTGACCAGCGTGACCGCAGCCAGACCGCCGCGCAGCAGGGCCAGGCGCTCGCCCTGGCGGCGGCTCATGAGGCTGAGCAGGACCTGGTTGAGGCTCTGCAGGGCGATCAGCGGCAGGTTCATCAGCTTGCGTGCGAGGTTGACCCCGGTGACCACGCCCTCGCCGAGGTAGGAGGCCACGACGCGCTCCAGCAAGGTGATGCCCTGGCCCGCCACGGCGCTGCCCAGCAAGGGGCCGAGTTGCAAACCCCACGTGCGCAAGGCCTGGAAGCTGTCGCCCAGGCGGTGCCAGCGCAGGCCGACGCGCCAGGCCGATGGCAGCAGCAACAGGGCCGAGGCCAGGCTGCCCACCACGAAGGCCCAGGACAGGGCTTGCGGCTCAGCGGCATCGCGCTGCCAGGCGAGGTAGGCCAGGGCCGGCAGGTTGTAGGCCAGGGAGGCGGCGCCCGCGAGCAGGAAGTGGCCGCCGGCATGGCGCGGCACGGCCCACCAGGCCTGCAGCACGATGCCCGGCAAGCACCAGGCGAGGATGGCCAGGCTGTGCTGGGTGACCTCCTGGTGCGCAGGCGCCAGGCCCGGGGCCATCAGGTGCACCCACCACGGCGCACCGATGGCGAACACGAGCGACATCAGCACACTGGCGCAGCACAAGGCGGTGTTGATCTGGCCGAACCAGGTGCGCTGCTGGGCCGCATCCCGGCCTTGCCACAGGGCCAGCGCCGACGAGGTGAAGACGCCCGCGGCCAGCATGGCGCGCACGGCTTCGGGCAGGAACATCGCGATGACGTAGGCGTCGGTGCGCGCGCTGGCGCCCCAACTGGCCACGAGCAGCCATTCGCGCGCAAAGCCGGCCACGAGGCCGCCCAGGGTGACCAGCGTGAGGAGCGATGCAGCGCCGAGCATGGACAGCCCCGCGCCTCAGTGCAGCAAGGTGAACAGCCCCTTGCCGCCCACCTTGTAGTTCAGGCCGCGCACGCGCTGGCCCAGCACCTTGGCGCCCTGGCCGCCGACGATGGTGTAGGGCTCGACCGGCTTGGCCACCACGGTGTTGGCCGCCACCACCGCACCTTCGCCGATGTGGGCGCCGGGCAGGAGGATGACGCGGGTGGTGATCCAGGCGTAGTCCTCGATGGCGATGGGTGCGCCGAAGGCCCAGAACTCGGGGGCGTTGAGGTCGTGGCCGCCGGCGATGACGATGCTGTGCGAGGCGATGGTGACGTGGTTGCCGATGCGCAGGCCCGCACGCGCATCGAGCTGGCAGTGCCAGCCCACGCAGGAGTCTTCGCCGATCTGCAAACCCTCGACGCCGATGACCTCGGTGTTGCGCCAGACCGTCGAGCCCTTGCCGATCTTGGCGCCGCCGATGCGCAGCCAGGCCAGGCGCACGTTGTGGCTGGGGATCTTGTTGATCAGCATGTTGTAGACCTGCTCCCAGGCGCGACGCCAGCGGTCTACCAGGGTGGGCCAGTTGATGCCGTACAGCGGCACGAAGCCAGCGGGGATCTCATCGCGCAGCAAGGCATAGAAGCGGCGCGCCAACGGGTGTTCGATGCGCGGCTCGATGTTGACGTAGGCGATGTAGCTGTTGGTGACGCCACCGCGGCCGACCTCTTCGAAGGCGACGTTGTGGGCGCACATCCAGTCGAAGGCGGTGGTGAGCTCGGACAGGGCGACGCCCAGCTTGGGCGCGTAGTCGGCCAGGTGGTCGCGCAGGTTGACGCTGTGGAGGATGCGGTGTTTCATGGGTTCGGTCGCGGAGGCGCTGGTGGCGGCGGCAAGGGCCTGGACTGCTGAAGGCTGATGGCCATCGTGAGCCAGAACAAGGCCAGCAACACTTGGGTGAAGCTGAAGTAGTGATCGATGAAACCGGTGAGCAGGGCCGCCAGCATGGCGCCCACGCTGCCCACGCGCAAAGCATTGTCGGTGTTCATGTGGGCCAGGTTGCCCAACTGGCGCACCTCGCGCCACCAGGCCACCGTCACGGCGATGAACAGCAGCATGGCCGGCGCGCCCAGCTTGTACATGTAGTTGAGCCAGAGGTTGGAGATGCCGAACAGGTCGGTGCCAGGCGGCGGTGGGTCCACCTTGAAGCCCAGGCCCAGGGGGTAGCGTTCGACGGCGCGGTGGAAGTTGCGGTACTCGTCGAAACGCACGCTGGTGCTGGCGTCTTTCGAGCCCTGGAACAGCGACAGCAGGCGCTCTTGCGCGGGCGGGTAGGCCACCAGCATCACGGCCGACAGCGCGGTGCCGATGAGCAAGGTGCGGCCCGCACCGGGCGCGCGCCGCCAGGCCAGCCAGACCACCAGCGCGCCCATGCACAGCAGGGCGCCGCGCGAGCCACTGAACACGATGCCGGCCGCACCCGCCAGCGTCACCGCCATGCCCAGCCACCGGCGCCAACCGACTTGCGTGATGCCGTAGAAGAAAGCCAGCGGCACGCCCAGCAGGAGCGCTCCGCCGGTGGAGTTGGGGTGCACCCAGGGCGAGGCCATGCGGGTGTAGTTGGCCGAGAAGATGTCCTGGATGGCTTCGGGGTGGGCGTACTTGAGGCTGGCCAGCACCGGGATCATCACGCGGGCATCGGGCGTGCGCACGAAGTAGAACAGGGACAGCGCCAGCATGGCCGCGAAGCCAACGAGCAGGCAGTCCATCATCTGGCGACGCTGTTCGGGCTGGGGCGTGAGCAGGGGCACCAGGAAGAGCGTGGACAGGTTGAGCAACCAGCGCACCCAGTTGACCGGGCCATTGCCTTCCACACCGTGCACCGTCAGCTGCCCCACCGCCAGCGGCACCAAGGACCACAGGATGAGCCAGCCCACCATGCGCTCGGTGGGGCCGCGCTGCAAGGGCGGCAGGCGCCCCATCAACCACTGCCAGGCCACGCCGGCCCAGGTCAGCGCCAGCAGGGCTTCCGACACCGTCATGCGGATGCCGAGCGTGACCGTCGTCCAGGGGATGAAGGGGGCCACGACGCAGAACGCCAGCAAGCCCCGCAAGGGTTTGGCCAGCACGCTGACCAGGGCGAGCACGGCCACCAGGCCCAGCACGAGCACGGGCAGGCCGCCGAGCATGAACAGGGCGCCGAACAGCAGGCCTGCCAGCAGGGGCATCCAGCGCAGGGCGGACGAGGCCGCGGCGCTCACGAGAGCTCCTGGAGCAAGGCGTCCACGCGCTGGGCGTGCGCAGCCAAATCAAAGCGCCGGGCCCATTGCTGCAGGCGCTCGGGCGCATCGGCCGGACCGCGGCGCTGCTGGGCCAGGTCGTGCATCAGGGCCACCAAAGCGTCGGTGTCGCGGGGGTCGAAGCGGGGCGAGCTCGGTGGGGTGACTTCGTCGAGCGCCGAACCTCGGGCCGATGCCACGGGGGTGCCACAGGCCGCGGCCTCCACCACCGGCAGGCCGAAGCCTTCGGCCACCGAGGGGTGCCACAGGCGCTCGGCCTGGCGGTACCAGCTGGCGAGCTGGGCGTCCTGGATGCTGTGGACGAAACGCACGCCCTGCGGGGCATCGGGCACATCGTCGGGGTGGCCGATCAGCACCAGCTCGGGGATGAGCTCGGGCCAGTGGCGCCGGGCCTGCGCCCAGGCGGCCACGAACCAGGGCACGTTCTTGCGCGGCTCGCGCACGCCCACCACCAGCCAGTAGCGCGGCGGCGCGAACACCTCGTGCTGCATGCAGCGCCAGGCCTCGCAAGGCACGGCATTGGGCAGGACGCGGATGCGGCTGGCGGCCTGCGGGAAGATGTCGAGCACCGATTGCGCCGTGTGGTCGGAGGGCACCCAGATGGCGTCGGCCAGGCGCACGGCGTGGCCGATGCTCAGGCGGTCGATGAGGCGGTAGGCCTTCTCGCGCCAGGCCGAACCGTGCCGGTTGCGCTGCGTGAGCTGGAAGACGTCGTGCAGGTGCAGCACCCAGCGGGTGCGCTCGCGCTGCCTCGGCGTCAGCCCGATGGGCAGGCCCATGTTGACCGTGGCCACGTAAGCATCGATGCCGTGCACGGTGATCGCTTCGGGCAGGAAGTGCCGCTCAAAGCGCCAGCGCTCGGCCGGCCGGTGCAGGCCCTCCACCGGGCTGGCGAACACGGGGCAGACGGCCTTGCTGCGGTGCGGGTGGTCGGCCGGCGCGGCGGTGAAGGCCAGGGCCTGCGTGTCGGCACGCTGGCGCACGCACTCGTGCAGGGCCAGGGTCTGGCGGGCCACGCCCGATTGCGGCGCGGCCGTGACGGCGCGGAAGTCCAGCCCGACCTTCATGCGCGGCCTCCGCTGAGCGCACCGCGGGCGCTTGCATGGGCTACGCCATGGACGGCATAGGCCGCTTCCAGCTGGCTGGCCGCGGCACGCCAGTCAAAGCGGGCACCCACGTGCTGACGCGCGGCCTGCCCCAAGGCCTTCGCGCGCTCAGGCTGGGCCAGCAGCTCGGCCGTGGCCTGCGCCATGGCTTCGGCGGTGTCGGCCACGCGGGCCTGCACGCCATCTTGCACGTCCAGGCCGGACAGGCCCTCGCGCGTGCTGACCACCGGCAAGCCCGCCGCCAAGGCTTCGAGCACCTTGAGCTTGGAGCCCCCGCCGCTGCGCAGCGGCGCCATGAACACGGCCGATTGCGATTGCACCTCGGGCAGGCTGGGCACATAGCCGCGCCACTCGATGCGCGCATCGGGCCAGCGTTGGCGCCAGGCATCGGGCATGGCGTGGCCGCACACCACGAAGCGGGCCTCGGGACGCAGGGCCCACAGGCGCGGCCAGACCTCGCCGAGGGCCCACTCGACCGCATCGACGTTGGGCGCGTACTCGTAATTGCCCACGAACAGCACGCGCTGGCCGGTGGCATCGGGCTGCACATCGGCGAAACCGCGGGTGTCCACGCCGTTGCTGACGACGCAGGTGGGCCGCCCGCCGATGGTCGCGAGCTTGCACGCGTCGTTGTCGGTCACGGCCACGACGACATCGGCCTGGGCCAGGGCATGGTGCTCCCAGCGGCGGGCGCGCCATTGGTCGTACCAGGCCAGCGGCCTGGCGAGCACCGGCCAGCGGCCGTAGGTGGCCGCGCCCAGCTCTGACTCGACGTTGTGCTCGACCAGCAGGAAGGGTTGGCGGTGGCGCTGCAGCGCCGCCAGGAAGGGCTGCAGGCCGTAGCTGTGCTCGATCTGGACGATGTCCCAGCGGCGGCTTTGCAGCAAGGCCTCGAAGCGCGCGCTGAGCTCGGGCGCGAAGCCATTGACGCTGGTCAGCAGGGGCAGGCGCGAGCAGGCCGCGTGCCACAGCGTGAGCGGGTGCTTGAGCGGTCTGCGCGGCAGCACGATGAGCTCATCAACCAACGGCTTGAGGGCCGCGTGCACCTCGGCATCGGCCGGGGTTTTGGACTGCACCAACAGCGTGATGCGGTGGCCGCGCTCGGCCATGCAGCGCAGCAGGTGGTACTGGCGCGCCTTGCCGCCGCTGGTGATGGGCCAGGGCAGGTAGGGCATCGTCCAGAGGATGCGTTGCGGCGGCAGGGGGGTGTTGGGCATCGTCCGCGCCTCACCAGACCAGGATCTGCAACTCGGTGCCCACGTCCAGGCGCAGGGGCTGACCGGCCTCGGCGCGCACCTCGCGCTGGGTGCCCGCCACCGGCTGGTGCCACACCGCCTTGCGCTGCCCCAGGTTCAGGCCCGGCAGGCTCACCGCCATGGGCGCATGGGCCCAGGCCATCCACAGGCGCTGGCCATCGGCGCGTTGCCAGGCGATGCTGACCAGGCCTTCGGGCAGCTCGTCTGCGGCACTGCCTGCGCGGCCGTCGCTGCCGGCCACACGCACCGGCGCACCAGGCGCCAGGCGCGGCCCGCACACGGCCAGGAAGCGCTGCAGCGCGTGGTACACGGGCTTCGGGCTGCCGTCTTCGCGCAGCAGGCCGTAGCGGCGGTCGCGCACGCCGGCGCGGGCGTCGAGGTCGGCCAGGGTGAACAGGAAGATGCGGTCGAAGTCCTGCGTGGCCATCAGCGCCAGGCGCTTGAGCGTGTGCCCGGCCTGGCCGGCCTCGCCGACGATGGGCTGCTCTTCCTTGGGGCCGTCGTAGCTCGACCAGCCCCACTCGGTGGCCCAGATCTGCTGCACACCGTAGGCGCGCAAGCCCTTGTTGACGAAGGGCGTGTGGGTGAGGAAGTCGCGTGCGCCGTCTTCCGCACCTTCCGGCTCGGCCGTGTAGGGGTGGTAGCAGGCGATGAGCTTGAGCTTGTAGGCGCCCAGCTTGCCCATGGCGTCGAGCATCAGCCCGCCGCGACCGGCCATCTCGCCGTGGTAGGCCATGCCGGCCATGGCGATGGGCTTGTTCGGCACGGCCTTGCGCAAGGCCGCCACCGCGGGCTGCAGCAGGCGGGCATAGCCTTCGGGGTCGATGCGGGGCTGCCAGAACGCCGGGATGTTGGGCTCGTTCCAGACCTGCCAGACGTCGACCATGGGGTAGCGCTGCGCCAATGCCACCATGCGCTGCGCATAGACCTGCGGGTCGGACGGCGGGTACTTGTCGGCATAGGGCGCACCGGCCGGCGCCGAGCTGGCAAAGCGCGGCGAACCCACCACGTAAACGATGCTGTGCAGGCCAGCCTGCCGGACCAGCGCCATCATGCGGTCGGTGCCTTCGAGCTTGTGCTGGCCGGGTTCAGGCTCCAGCAGCATCCAGTGCAAGGCCAGGCGCACCCAGCTCAGGCCGAGCGCCTGCAGGTGCTTGACCTGCTGCTGCGCGATCTCGGGCGAGAACCACTGCAGTTGCGCGTTGACGCCGAGGAAATCGGCCCACACCACCGGCTTCATCGGCACCGGGGCCAGGGCCTTGGGCGTGCGTTTCAGCAGCGACCAGGCGCGCACCGGGGTCACGCCACCGACCGCCACCACCGCACCGATGGCCCCTGCGGCCACGGTCAAGCGCCGCAGGGCACGGCGACGCGCAGGCCGCTCGCGCGCGCCGCTGGGCTCGCTCACAGGGACTCCTTGCGCGCCCAACCCGAATCGCCGCCCACCTGGGCGCGCGCGCCCCGCACCTGCTCGGCACGCGCCACCACGCGCTGGAAATGGCCTAGGAAGCGCTGGCCCGTCGTGGGCCAGGCCCGCGCCTGGGCCAACAGGCTGGCCTGCTTGGCCCATTGCAGCAGCAGCTCGGGCTGCTCGACGACCTCGCGCAAGCGCATGGCAAGCGCCGGCACATCGCCCTGGCGGTAGGCCGCGCCATTGCCATGGCTGATCTCTTCGGCGAAGGCGCGGGCGTCCGAGGTGATGGCACCGCGACCGCAGCCGATCGCCCAGGCCAGGGCCCCGCTGGTGCCGCGCATCTGGCCCAGCAGCGCCAGCTTGGCCGACTCGCGGTAGGGCAGCACCATCACGTGGTGGCGCTGGATGAGGTCGGCGATGTCGTGCTCGTCGATGTCCAGCTCCCAGGTCACCTGACCGGCCAGGCCGCGCTTGGCGGCACGTTCGCGCAGCTGGTCGAGGTAGCTGCCCTGGCCGCCGAAAGCGATGTCGGGCGCCGTGCCACCGGCGATCGTCACCTGGATGCGGCCGGCGACTTCGGGCGCCTCGTTGCGCAAGCGGCCCACCGCGTCGATCAGGTCCTCGATGCCCTTGCCGCTGTAGATGAAGCCGAAGTACAGCACCTTAATGGCGACCTCGCCCAGCGCATCGTGCAGGTCGGGCAAGGGGCGCTGCGGCAAGCTCAGCACGCCGTGGGGGATGACGCTGACGCGCCCTGGTGCCAGCTTCATGCGCTTGGCCAGGCGGTCGGCACCGGTTTGCGTCAGGGCCACGACGCCATCGAGCTTGCGGGCCAGGGCGCGCTCGCTCATCAGCGTGACGGGGTCAGACAGCAGCGCCACGGCCTGCTTGGCCGCACGCGGCAGCAACGACGACGCGTTCACCGCGCGCCACAGGCCGTTGACGGGCTTCCAGATCAGGCGCTCGGGGTCGTGCACCGTGACCGACAGCGCCGGCCGGTTGGGCAGGGATGCCAGCGCGCACAAGGTCAGGAATTCGGAGTGGCGGCCACCGCCCAGCTCGGCGTGGACCACGTCGATGCGGCGCCAGTCGCGCTCGGCCACCCAGGCCTTGGCCGTGGCCAGGGACGTGATCGGGCGCTGGCCTTGCAAGGGCGTGAGCACGTCCACACCCGCCTGGTTGAGGGCCGCGCGACAGTGCGCCGCGTAATCGGCGATGCCCGTTTGCTCGGGCGGCAGGGGCGACAGCAAGGCCAGGCGCATGCGGATCTTTCAGCGCTGGAGCCAGCGCAGCACGTGAGGCGGGACCTCGAAGCAGCGGCGGTTGAGGATGACACCATCGACCTTGCGGAAGGCCGTGCGCAACACACCCAAGGCGTTCTCCACCACCGGCACGGTGCTGGCGCGGGCCTCGACCACCAGCACGATGAGGTGGGCCTGGCTCAGGCGCACGAAGGCGTCGCGGTTGCTGTGCAGGCCCGAAGCCTCCAGCAGCACGACCTCGCCAGGCGCGGCCACGGCCGGCTGGGCGTTGACGCGCACCGCCAGCCCCTGGGCTTGCAGCAAGGTCTGCAGGCGCTCGATCAGGAAGCTCACCCCTTCGCCACTGCGCGCCGAACTCAGGCCCAGCACCAGGCCTTCGCGCTGGATGCGCTCCAGCGGCAAGGTGCCGTAGATGCGGTAGAGGCTGGCGTGGAAATCGTTGTCGGGGCCGCTGCCGTCGATGTCCTTGACGGCCGACCACAGTGGCACGCCGAAGCGCTCTTCGAAGCGGCCGCCGTCGTGGATGCGCTGGTCGAACATGGCGCACAGGTAGACCACCGCCAGGCCGACGATGCCGCCCGCCGGCAAGGCCAGGATCAGCAGCAGCAGGCTCTTGGGCGAGCTGCGGCTGGGGTTGAGCGACGCTTCCTGGATCTGGGCGATGTTGTTGATGCGGTTGTCGTCCAGGGCCTGGTCGATGCGCGCCTTCTCCAGGCTGTCGAGGTAGAGCGCACGGCTCTTCTCGGCCACCGACAGGGCCTGCTCCAGGCGGGCCAGTTCGGGCTCGGTCTCCAGCACCTTGCGGCGCACGGTCTCCAGCTGCGTGGCTTCCTTGTCGAACGCGGTGTGCAGCGCATCCAGCTCGCGCAGGCGCATGGATTTTTCCAGCTGGTTGCGCGCCATCACGGTGTTGAGCTCGTTGGGCGTGCGGCGCTCGGAGCGCTGCAGCACGCGGTCTTCGGTCTTGAGCTGGGCCTCCAGCGTGGCGATGCTTTCATTGAGCGCCACGATGGTCGGCGCCGTGTCCTTGAAGATGCGCAGGGCATCGGCGCGCTGGCGCTTGAGGTCGGCCAGCTGCGTGCTCAGGGCCTGGAAGGTCGGGCTGTTGCCCAGCTCGCGCTCGGACACCGTCTCCTTGGCCAGGCTGCCCACCTGCTGGTTGGCGTAGCCGATGCCGTTGAGCAGGGCGGTGCGCTCGGCGGCGATTTCGGCGCGGCGCGTGCTGAGGTCGTTGAGGCGCTTGGTCAGGGCGTCCAGGCGCTCCTGGGCGCTGGTGCCGTCGATGCTGACCAGGCGGGTGCGCAGCAGGCTCTTGGCCGACTCGATCTGCTGATCGGAATCGCGCACCTTGGCTTCGTAAAACGTCACCAGGGTCTTGCGGCCCAGCACCGTCGTGCGCTCGTCGAGGTAGACGCGGATCCAGCTTTTCAGCACCCGCTGCGCCACCACCGGGTCGCCCCAGGTGAAGCTCAGCTCCATCACGTTGGAGCCCGGCCCGTGCGTGACGGCAAAGCGCGCCGCCAGCTTCTCGGCGATGGCCTCTTCCTCGCTTTGCACCTCGGCCAGGCCGATGGCGGCGAAAGCCTTGCCCACCGCCCCACCCACGGCCTGGCGCACGCTGCCGAACGCATCCTTGAGCTTGCCCACGAAGCCTTCGCGCTTGGGTTCGGCCGACATCTCGGCCAGGTACAGGCGCGCCACCTGCATCAGCACCGGGCGGCCGGTGAGCATTTTCTCTTCGTCGAGGATGGGGTCGCGCGTGGTGCTTTGCGGGTAGATGGCCTGGCGGTCGGCGGCCTCGATGGGCGCGGTCATGTTCTCGCGGCCCGGCTTGACCAGCAGGCGCGCGTCCGACATGTACTTCGGCGGCAGCAGGAAGGCGCCGGCCACGGCCAGCACGGCCACGCCAGCGAAGGCCAGCCAGAACTCGCGGCGGAAGATGTAGAACAGGCGGACCAGGTCGCGCAGGGAGCGGATGTCGATCATGGTGTGCGGCGGCGGCCCGTGGCTCAGTTGACGTTGGCCGTGGCGTTCACGCCCAAGGCGCGCGAGAACGGCAACAACTGGTTGAAGTAGAGGTCCACGCCATCGGCCGAAGCCCCCGCGTTGGACTTGGGCACGAAGACGATGTCACCGCGCTGCAGGGCGATGGCCGTGCGCCCACCGGCTTCGGGCTGGAGCACGTTGGAAAAATCGATGAAGTGCACGCGGTAGCGGTCTTGCTCGTCCAGGCGCAACAGGGCCAGGCGGGCCGGATCGGCTGCGGGCAACAGGCCGCCGGCGGCGAACAGGGCCTGCTCCAGGTTGGAGACGGCGTAGAGGTCCACCGTCAGCGGCGTGCGCACGGCCCCACCGATCACCACCTTGCTGCTCGGCGAGGTCGTGATGTTGACCGTCACGCCCGGCTCGCGGTAGTACACCGACAGCTTGCCGCGCAAGGCCTCGGCCAGTTCTTCCGGCGTCTTGCCCGCGGCCTCGATGCGGCCAGCGTAGCGGAAGGCGATGGTGCCATCGGCGCGCACCACGTAGTTCAGGGTCTGGCTGTCATCGACGAGGTTGCGCAGGTCCAGGCTGGCCGAGTCCTGGGCGTCACGGACGATGCGCAGGGTGTCGCCCGCCCGGATGCGCGTGGGCACCTTGGGCAGGGCAGCCAGCTGCGCCGGCGTGACCATGTGGGGCGCGATGTCGAAGCCTTGGGGCGCCTGCAGCACGCCCGGCGGCACGCACGCCGTCAGGGCGAGCATGGCAAGGAAGCTGGCCAGCAGGGGGGCAAGGGTCTTGTTCATGGCAAGGGGATGAGGAGGCCGCACAGGCACGGCCAGACCGGGAAATCTGCCCGGCGCGGCGCCCACCGATGATACGGGGGGCCCATGTCACACGGCAGGCGATGAAGGCGGCAGGGGCTTGGCTCAGCCCCCGTGTTGCGGCTCGGTCACAGGCGCGCCCGCGGCCGCAGCACCGGCAGCCCCCTGCTGCGCCGCCTGCCAGCGCGCCAGGGCGGCGGCCATGCGGACCCGCGACGGCCGAGACCACCAGGGCACACCGAACTTGGCGAAGAAGCGGGCCATGCTGCGCAGGTGGGTCTTGCCCGCGAAAGACATGATGCCCGCGGCGCTGCTGCGCTGGTGGTCATGGACCAGCGCCACCTGGGGCACGGCCACCACCTGCCAGCCCTCGATCCACATGCGGGCGCAAAGGTCCACCTCCTCGAAGTAGAGGAAATAGCCTTCGTCCATGCGGCCCACCTGCTCGAAGGCGCTGCGGCGGATCACGAAGCCCGTGCCCATCACCCAGTCCGCCTCGAAAAACGGCGCGTGCGCGTTCTGGCGCCAGCTGCGCGTCAGCAGGTGCGAGCGCTCCAGGCGGCGCAAAGGGCCCAGTTTCCCCAGCATGGTGCGGCGCGCCAGGATATCGGGCAGGGAATAAAACCTGCGCGCCGAATATTGCAAACTGCCATCCGGATTCACGAGTTTCAGCCCGGCCACGCCCATTTTCGGAGCATCGTGGAACATCCGATGGATCACGTCCATCCGGTTGGATTCGAAATAGGTGTCCGGATTCAAAACGAGGACGAGATCGGTGCCCAGCGCGTCCACGCCGAGGTTCACCCCGGCGCCAAAGCCGCCATTGCGCCCCGACAACAGCGTGACCACGCCCGCGGGCAGGTCGGACTGCAAGCGCAAGCCGGAGGCGTCAGGGGAGTCGTTGTCCACCACCACGATGTGCGCCGGCTCGGCAATGCCCTGCGCCAACAGCGACGCCACGCAGCGCATGGTCAGGTCATACGTCTGGTAATTGACGATCACCACGCCCAGTGTGGTGCAGCGTGCGGAGCCTGGGGCGGTGGTGGTGTGTGCCATGGGGACAGGGTTTCAGACGGAACGGGCACTGGCACGCCAAGCGGCCAACAAGGGTCGAAGAGGGGACATGGCGGACATGGCACCCACTGCTTTGCACATGCTCGTGCATCTTCAACACTGAAATCAAGTCAAGCCGTTGACCGAATGGCGTCTGGCGGAAATCAATGTGTGGATTTTGGCAAATTTCGCCGGCTCGCTGCACCCCCGAATGGGTGTGCAATGCGTGATTTCAGGAATGACGAAACCCATTGCTTGATGCACGAACAACACACCATGAACATGGTTTTCAAGCGGGCCCTGCTGCGGCACAATCTCGGCATCAAAACATCTCAGGGAATTTCCATGCGCCACTTCCGCGCCATGGTCGCGTGCGCCTTGTCGCTGGCCGCGGCCTCCAGTTTTGCCGATGGTTTCGACACCGCCAGCTCGCGCAACAGCTGGCGGCCCTTTGTGGGCCTGGGCTTCACGTCGGGCGGGGACAAGATCGCCCGCATCAACTTGGTGCCCGTCAGCGGCAGTGGCCCCACGTACCAAGAGGACGTCAGCTCCGGCGGCGGCATTGACCTGCGCTTGGGCTTCAGCCGCCGGCTCGGCGAGTTGCCCCTGACACTGCAGCTGACCGGGGCGTACCACAACGACCAGGTCAACGGCATCCGCGGCGAGAAGGCGCGCTTCCGCCGTTTGCCGCTGGAAGCGACCTTGCTTTGGCACGCCACCGATCGCACGCGCATCGGCTTCGGGGTGCGCAAAGCGACCCATGCGGTCTTCAAGTTCGACAACACGGCCTGCACCAGCTGCAACGGCACCGCGCACTTCAAGTCCAACGTGGGCGCCATCCTGGAAGCCGAATACACCCTCACCCCGAGCTGGGGGCTGAAGGCGCGCTACGTGGTCGAGTCTTACCGCGTCAAGAACGCCCCGCAAGCCTTGCTGGACGGCGGCCTGCTCACGCTGGAAGAAAAATTCGAAGCCAACCACCTCGGCGTGATGAGCGTCTGGTACTTCGACTGACGCTCAGTCCAGCGCCCAGTCCAACATCACACCGCGTTGCGCCCAGAAGGCCCGGGCCAGCCCGAAATGGCCGTTGCCCACGAAGAGCACGGGCCCGCGCGTGGCCGACAGCGGCGAGGGGTGGTTGCTCTGCAGCAGCAACAAGTCGGCCATCGGCGCACCCGAGGCCTGGCGCGCCTGCTGCATCAACGCGGCCTTGCGCTGCGCGTGCGCGCCCCACAGCATCGCCACCTTGGGCGCGGCATCGGCCGCCACGGCGCCCACCAGGGCGTCGGTCAGCGCCTCCCAGCCCCAGGCCGCATGGCTGGCGGCCTGGCCGGCCTCCACCGTCAGCACGGTGTTGAGCAGCAGCACGCCGCGCTGGGCCCAGGCCTGCAGGCAACCGTGGGCGGGCAAGGTCAGCCCAGCGCCCAGGCCCACATCGGGATCACGCTGGAGCTCCTTGCGGATGTTGCGCAAGCTGGGCGGGATGGGCACACCCGGCCGCACCGAAAACGCCAGGCCGTGCGCCTGCCCCGGCCCGTGGTACGGGTCCTGCCCCAGGATGAGCACCCGCACCTCGGCGCGCCGCGTCAGCCGCAGCGCGGCAAAGACATCGTCCGGGTAGATGACGGCGCCAGCCAGGCGGGCCGCGTCCACGCGGTCGATCAAAGCGCGACCTGCGACCGAGGCACGGAAGGCATCGGTCAGCGGCCGCCAATCGGCGGGCACGGCGTCGAACAACGCGTCCAGCGGGCGAGACAAGGCCGGCACGGGCGCTGCCCCCACCGCTCCGAACTCGAAAGCCTCCTGGCTCACGCCATGGCCTCCGCCACTCAGGCGAACAGCCCGGCCAGCGCCGCACCCGGGTCGGGCTGGCGCATGAAGGCCTCGCCGACCAGGAAGGCGTGCACATCGGCATCGCGCATGCGCTGCACGTCGGCTCGGCCCAGGATGCCGGATTCGGTCACCAACAGGCGGTCGGCCGGCACGCGCGGCAGCAGGCCCAGCGTGGTGTCCAGCGTCACCTCGAAGGTGCGCAAGTTGCGGTTGTTGATGCCGACCAGCGGCGTCTTGAGCTTCAAAGCACGGTCGAGCTCTTCGCCATCGTGCACCTCGACCAGCACGGCCATGCCCAACTCAAAAGCCAGGGCCTCGAGGTCGCGCATCTGGGCATCGTCCAGGCAAGCCGCGATCAGCAAGATGCAGTCGGCGCCCATGGCCCGCGCGTCGTAGACCTGGAAGGCATCGACCATGAAGTCCTTGCGCAGCACCGGCAGGCCGCAGGCTTCGCGGGCCTGCTGCAGGTAGGCTTGCGCGCCCTGGAAGAAGCGCTCGTCGGTCAGCACGCTCAGGCAGGCGGCACCGTGTTGCGCGTAGCTCGCGGCGATGTCGGCCGGCACGAAGTGCTCGCGCAGCACGCCCTTGCTGGGGCTGGCCTTCTTGACCTCGGCGATGACGGCGGCCTGGCCGGCGGCCACCTTGGCGCGCAGGGCACCGACGAAATCGCGCACATCGTTCAGATCGCGGTTGCGCTGCTCGGCCTGGGCACGCACCTCGGCGAGCGAACGGGTTTGCAGCGCCAGGGCGATCTCTTCGTGTTTGACGGCCACGATTTTTTGCAGGATGTCGGACATGTCTGAGCCTCAGGATTGCGTCGCAGCCAGGCGCTGTGTGGCCTGCACGAACTGTTCGAGCTTCTGCGCGGCCCGGCCACTGGCCAGGGCCTCGCGGGCACGCTCGATGCCATCGGCCAGGCTGTCGGCGACGTCGGCGGCGTACAGGGCGGCGCCTGCGTTCATCAGCACGATGTCGCGCGCCGGACCGGGTTCGTTGGCCAGCACGCGCTGCAGGATGGCTTGCGACATCTCGCGGCTCTGCGCCTTGAGCATGGAGCCGTCGTGCTCGGCGATGCCGAACTGGCTCGGGTGGATGCGGTACTCGCGCACCTCGCCGTCTTTCAGCTCGGCGACCAGGGTGTCACCGGCCAGGGTGATCTCGTCGAGGCCATCGCTGCCGTGCACGACCAGCACGTGGCGCGAGCCCAGGCGCTGCAACACGCGCGCCATGATGCCGACCAGGTCAGGGTGGAAGACGCCCATGAGCTGGTTGGGCGCACCCGCCGGGTTGGTCAGCGGCCCCAGGATGTTGAACAGCGTGCGCACGCCCAGCTCCTTGCGGATGGGCGCGGCGTGCTTCATGGCGCCGTGGTGGTTGGGTGCGAACATGAAGCCGATGCCGGTGTCGGCCAGGGCTTTCGCCACGTTGGCCGGCTGCAGGTTGATGCCCACGCCAAGGGCTTCGAGCACATCGGCGCTGCCCGTGCTGGAGGACACCGAGCGCCCGCCGTGCTTGGCCACGCGCGCGCCCGCTGCGGCCGCCACGAACATGGCCGTGGTGCTGATGTTGAAGGTGTGGGCGCCGTCGCCACCGGTGCCGCAGAGGTCCACCAGGCGGGCCTTGTCGGCGATGTGCACGGGCGTGGCGAATTCGCGCATGACCTGGGCCGCGGCGGTGACCTCGCCCACGGTTTCCTTCTTGACGCGCAAGCCGGTGATGAGCCCTGCCATGACCACGGGCGACATCTCGCCGGTCATGATGCGGCGCATCAGGCCCAGCATCTCGTCGTGGAAGATCTCGCGGTGCTCGATGACGCGCTGCAGCGCCTGCTGGTCGGTGATCTGGCTCATGGCACGCGCCTCACATCTTCAGGAAGTTGGCCAGCATGGCATGGCCGTGCTCGGTCAGGATGGACTCGGGGTGGAACTGCACGCCTTCCAGCGGCGCGAAGTTCGCATCGGTCAGCGAGGCGGTGTGGCGCACGCCCATGATCTCGCCGTCTTCGGTGGTCGCCGAGATGTGCAGGCAGTCCGGCAGGGAGGCCCGCTCGATGGCCAGCGAGTGGTAGCGGATCACGGTGAACTGCCGGGGCAAGCCGGCGAAGACGCCCTGTTCGTCGGTCGTGATGACGCTGGTCTTGCCGTGCATCTGCTCGGCCGCGCGCACCACCTTGCCGCCGAGCGCCGCACCGATGCTCTGGTGGCCCAGGCACACGCCCAGGATGGGCAGCTGGCCGGCGAAGCGCTGCAGCGCAGGCACGCACACGCCGGCTTCGGCGGGCGAACACGGCCCAGGTGACAGCACGAGGCGGTCGGCCTTGAGCGCCGCGATCTCGTCGAGCGTGATTTCGTCGTTGCGCACCACCTTGACCTCTTCGCCCAGTTCGCAGAAGTACTGGACGAGGTTGAAGGTGAAGCTGTCGTAGTTGTCGATCATCAGCAGCATGGCCGCAATCCTCGCATCTCAGGATGGGTTCACGGGGTGGCTTTGTACCATCCCATCAGGCGGGGCCGGACGTTCGCTGGCTGGCGTGCAGCATGGGCGTGCACATTGGCGCACCTCAGCGGCGTCTGTGGCCTTCCCCGGTCGGGACCCTTGTCTGGGGCGGCCGCACGGTGGGGGGCCGGCGCGCAGGGTCAGGTGGTCATGGCTGGCGTCACCGCCACCAGCGGAAATCCTTCAGAACGAGGATGGACATGCCCTGTGCTTGCTGCATGATGGCCATTCTATGCCAGCCCCTGCCACGCTGCCCGCCCCCTCCAAGCACACCCACGACAAGTCCCTGCTGGGCCTGGAATTGCTGCGCTTTGCCTGCGCCATCTCGGTGCTGCTGTGGCACTACAACCACTTCTACGTGGTGGGTGCGGCGCACCAGGGTTTCAGCGTGACGGCGCAGCCGCTCTACGGCCTGCTCAAGCCGTTTTACGAGGCCGGCTGGCTGGGCGTGCAGGTGTTCTGGGCGCTGTCAGGCTTCATCTTTTTCTGGAAGTACGCGCAGCCGGTGCAGCGCGGCGAGGTCTCGGCCTGGCGCTTCGCGGTGCTGCGTTTTTCGCGGCTCTACCCGCTGCACATCGCCACGCTGCTGGCGGTGGCGGCCATGGCCTGGTGGTACCGGCAACAGCAGGGCGCGGACTATGTCTACCAGTTCAACGATTGGGCGCACTTCGCCCTGCAGCTGCTGCTGGCCAGCGACTGGCCAGGACGCTCGGAGTGGTCGTTCAATGGCCCGATCTGGAGCGTGTCCATCGAGGTGCTGGTCTATGGCCTGTTCTTCGCGCTGTGCCGCCTGGGGCTGACGCGCTGGTGGCAGGTGCTGGGCCTCATCGGCCTGGCCGGCGCGGTGTACGCCAGCAAGCGCACCGAACACCCCATCGTGCTGTGCGTGTTCTTTTTTTACCTGGGTGCGCTCACCCACCTGGCGCACGAGGCGGTGCAGCGGCTGGGCCTGGGCCTGCAGCGGGCCTTGACGGTGGGGGCGGTGGCGCTGCTGGCCGCGGGCACGGCGGTGACGGCCCTGGGCCTGCTGCGCCCCATGTTCTACACGGCCCTGTTGGCGCCGCTGGCCATGCTGCTCTTGCTGCGCTGGGTGCGGCCCGCGTCGCCCTCGGTGAGCGGACTGATTGCCACGCTGGGCAACACGACCTACGCCAGCTACCTGCTGCACTTCCCGCTGCAGCTGCTGGTGGCCAACCTGAGCGGCGGTCAGCCCGAGCGCCTGCCGCTGGCCTCACCGGCCTGGCTGCTGGGCTACCTGGGGCTGACCTTCGGCCTGGCCGTGCTGACCTACCGCGGGCTGGAAGTGCCCGCGCAGGCCATGCTGCGGGCGCGGCTGCTCAGAGCCCCTGCTCGACCATTTCTGCTGCGCGGATGACGGCGCGGGCCTTGGCCTCGGTCTCTTTCCATTCGAGCTCGGGCACCGAGTCGGCCACCACGCCGGCGCCGGCCTGCACGTAGAGCGTCTGGTCCTTGATGACGCCGGTGCGGATGGCGATCGCCACGTCCATGTCGCCCGCGAAGCTGAGGTAGCCCACGGCGCCGCCGTAGACGCCGCGCTGCACGGGCTCCAGCTCGTCGATGATCTCCATGGCGCGGATCTTGGGCGCGCCGCTCAGCGTGCCCGCCGGGAAGCTCGCGCGCAGCACGTCCAGGCCGGTCATGCCGTCTTTCAGCGTGCCTTCGACGTTGCTGACGATGTGCATGACGTGCGAGTAGCGCTCGATGCCGAAGGCCTCGGTGACCTTGACCGTGCCCGTCTTGGCGATGCGGCCGATGTCGTTGCGCGCCAGGTCAATCAGCATGACGTGCTCGGCGCGCTCCTTCGGGTCGGCCAGCAGCTCCTTCTCGTTGGCGACGTCGGCCTCGGGCGTGGCGCCACGCGGACGCGTGCCAGCGATGGGCCGGATGGTGACGGTTTCGCCGCCCTCGGCGTTCTTCTCCTGGCGCACCAGGATCTCCGGGCTGGAGCCCACGACGTGGTGGTCGCCCAGGTCGTAGTAGTACATGTAGGGGCTGGGGTTGAGCGAACGCAGCGCGCGGTACAGGCTCAGCGGCGAGGCCGTGAAGCGTTTTTCCAGGCGCTGCCCGATCACCACCTGCATGCAGTCGCCCGCGGCGATGTAGTCCTTGCACTTGAGCACGGCGGCTTCGAAATCGGCCTTGGCGAAGTGGCGCTCGACGGGGTGGCGCTCGGCCTCGGGCAGAGCCGCGATCGGCGGCACCGGCACCACGGCGTTGAGCTGCGCCTGCAGCTCGGCGATGCGCGCCACCGCGCGGTCGTAGGCACCGGCCTGGGCCGGATCGGCGTAAACGATCAGGTAGAGGCGGTCGGCGAGGTTGTCGATGACGGCCAGCTCCTCGCACTGCAGCAGCAGGATGTCGGGCGTGCCGATGCTGGGCGTGTCGGGGCGGCGCGCCAGGCGCGGCTCGATGTGGCGCACCGTGTCGTAGCCGAAGTAGCCGGCCAGGCCACCGCAAAAGCGCGGCAGGCCTTGCGGCACGGCCGCCCGGAAGCGCTGTTGGTAAGTTGCGATGAAGTCGAGCGGGTTGGTCTCGTGCGACTCGACCACCACGCCATCGGTGACGACTTCGACATGGCGACCGGTGGCCCGCACCAGGGTGCGCGCCGGCAGGCCGACGAAGGAGTAGCGACCAAAGCGCTCACCGCCCACCACCGACTCCAGCAGGAAGCTTTGCGGGCGTCCTTGCGTGAGCTTGAGGTAGAGCGACAGCGGGGTGTCGAGGTCGGCCAGGGCCTGGGCGACCAGGGGGATGCGGTTGTGCCCTTGCGCGGCCAGGGCCTGGAATTCGGTGTGGGTGATCATGGTTCGCGGGGCCTCCGTGCCCCAGGTGCGTCAGCCAAGGCGCGGCAGGGTGCGCGGCACTGGCATGGAAACAGACAAGGTCGCCGACGGCATGTGCAGGCACACGGCGTGTGCGGCGCGTTCAAGCGGGCCTCAGGGAGGCACCAGGCAGGCATCAAGCAGGCATCAGCGACGCCAGGGCCAGGCTCCCCGGTCGTGCGCACCTCGGGTCTGTTTGCGTGGGACGAACATGAAATCAGTGTAGCAGGGCGAGGGCTGGCACACATGACCTGGCCAAGTCACCCAGCAAGGCGGAAATTCGCCCCCATCGTGTGCCAGCACACCCCTGGAATGAGCGTCGGGATGCCCCGAGGGTTGTGCCTCAGCACCGGGAAAACGAACATGGCGTGCAACGCTGCACGGGCAACAATTCACGAACTGGTCACTTCCCATCAGAGACAAACATGCTGCACCCACAGAAGCTGCGCGCCTGCGTCGCAAGCGCGTGTTTCGCCGCCGGCCTCACCGGCCTGAGCCTGGGCCTGAGCACCGGCGCACACGCGCAGTCCGCCGACACGGTGGGCGTGCACTACACCCAGGCCATCAAGGTCGAAGGCACCCCGCTGACGCTCAACGGCACAGGCGTGTCTTACCGCGCCGTGGCCAAGCTCTACACCGTGGGCCTGTACGTGCCGCAGAAGTCGTCCAAGGCCGATGTCATCTTTTCGACGAACGGCCCCAAGGAGTTGCGTTTCGTGATGCTGCAGGGCATGCGCGTTGATGAAATCGGCAAGGTCATCACCAAGGGCATCGAGTCCAACAGCTCGCGCGAAGAGTTTTTCCGCTTGATACCGGCGATCCGGACCATGGGCGAGCAGTTCTCGCGCATCCGCCGCATGAACGCCAACGACGTGCTGTCGGTGGAGTACGTGCCCAAGCGCGGCACCATGTTCTACGTCAACGGCGCGCCGGTGGGTCTGCCGATCGAAGACGCCACCTTCTTCCCCGCTGTGCTGCGCGTGTGGCTGGGCAACCACCCGACCACGCAAGACCTGAAAGACGCCCTGCTGGACTTCCGCGCACCGCCCGTGCTGGACGCGCTGCTCTGATCAGCGCTTGAACAAACCGGCCCAGTCCACCTGGTCCAGGCGGTCCACATGGGCCAGCGCCGGCACCGCCTCGATGGGGTGGCCATGGTTGTAGCCATAGCGCACCAGCAGCACCTCGCAGCCGGCCGCGCGCGCGGCCTGGGCATCGTTGCTCGAGTCGCCCACCATCAGCGTGTGCTGGGGTGACACGCCCAGGGTCTCGCAGGTCTTGATCAGCGGCAGCGGGTCAGGTTTTTTGCGCGCGAAGGCATCCCCACCGAACACGTGCGCGAAGTGAGCGCGCAGCCCTTTGGCCGTGAGCAGTTGCTCTGCGAAGGCGGTGGGCTTGTTCGTCAGACAGGCCAGCGGCACGCCCAGCGCCGTCAGCTGCGCCAGGCCCTCGGCCACACCGGGGAACACATCGGCATGTTGCCCATTGAGGCGCAGGTAGTGCCGCTCGTAGTGGCGCCAGGCCTCGGGCACGGCCTCGACGGCCTCGGCGGCGTCATCGGGCAGGCCCCAGGCGTGGGCCAGGCTGCGGCGCAGCAGGTCCTCGCTGCCTTTGCCCACCGTCATCGACACGAAGCCGCGCGCCACCCGCGCGATCTCGATGGGGTTGCAACCCATGTCGGCCAAGGTGTGCTGCAGCACAACGACGAAGTCGCCGAGGGTGTCCACCATGGTGCCGTCGAGGTCGATGATGGCTGCGCGCAGCGGGTGGGCGGGCGTCAGGGCAGGGCGGTCGGCGTTCATGGGGCTTGGCGGGTGTCCGGCAGGGTGCGAAGACGCCGATTTTCGCCCAAGCGCTCACACCCCCCGCGAGCGCGGGGTGCCGTCGGGATGCGCCGATGACAGAACGCCCCGAACCTTGACGCGCCCATGACCCAGATGGGGTATTTCTTCATTTGACAACGCATCTTTTCACATATAAAGTCGGCAGCCATTGACCCTCATCAAACCGCAGGCGCCACACGGAGACACGCCTGCCGGCCCACCCGGGCCAGCACATTGGAGTTGCCGCATGTCTGAACACTTTGACGTCGTGATCGTGGGCGCCGGCCTGTCCGGCATTGGCGCCGCCCGCCACCTCAAGAGCCAGTGCCCCGGCAAGACCTTTGCCATCCTGGAAGGCCGCGACACGCTCGGCGGCACCTGGGACCTGTTCCGCTACCCCGGCATCCGCTCCGACTCGGACATGTACACCCTGGGCTACAACTTCAAGCCCTGGACCGAACCCCAAGTCATCGCCGACGGCGACCGCATCCGCAACTACATCCAGGAAACCTCGCGCGAGAACGGCATCGACAGCCACATCCGCTACGACAGCAAGGTCGTGTCGGCCGACTGGAACAGCGAGACCGCCGCCTGGACGCTGACCGTGCAGAAGAAGTCGGGCGAGACGCAGCAGGTCAGCTGCAACTGGCTGATGATGTGCTCCGGCTACTACAACTACGAAGAAGGCTTCACGCCCGACTTCCCCGGCCGCAACGACTTCAAGGGCCAGGTCATCCACCCGCAGTTCTGGCCCGAGAAGCTCGACTACAGCGGCAAGCGCGTGGTCGTGATCGGCTCCGGCGCCACCGCCATCACCCTGATCCCGTCGATGACGGACAAGGCCCAGCACGTGACCATGCTGCAGCGCACGCCCAGCTACGTGATCTCGGTGCCGCAGTTCGACCCGATGGTGCGCCTGCTGCTGAAGTTCCTGCCCGAGATGACCGTCTACAAAATGAGCCGGGCGCGCAACAACTTCATCACGCAGCTGATCTTCAAGCTGTCGCGCAAGTACCCCAACGCGGTGCGCAAGTTCCTGCTCAAGCAGGTGAAGGTGCAGGTCGGCCCGAACTTCGACATGAAGCACTTCACGCCGCCCTACAACCCCTGGGACCAGCGCCTGTGCGCCGTGCCCAATGGCGACATGTTCAAGGTGCTGAAAAAGGGCAAGGCCTCGGTGGTGACCGACCACATCGACCGCTTCACCGACAAGGGCATCCTGCTGAAGTCGGGCCAGACGCTGGAAGCCGACATCATCGTGACGGCCACCGGCCTGAACCTGCGCCTGTTCGGCGGCATGACCATGTCGGTGGATGGCAAGGCCGTCGAGATGAACAAGCACATCTCGTACAAGGGCCTGATGTTCAACGACATCCCCAATTTCTCGAACACGCTGGGCTACACCAACGCCTCGTGGACGCTGAAGGCCGACCTGATCGCCGAGTACGTCTGCCGCCTGCTCAAGCACATGGACAAGACGGGCACACGCATCGCCGTGGCCGAGCGCAAGGACCCCAACGTCAAGGAAGCACCGCTGCTGGACATGACCTCGGGCTACGTGGCCCGCGCCGCCGACACCCTGCCCAAGGGCGCCGACCGCGCCCCGTGGAAGCTGTACCAGAACTACGCCATGGACATGGACCAGCTGCACAACGGCAAGCTGGAAGATGGCGTGATGACCTTCCGCAAGCCCAGCGCGGCGGGCGCCACCTCGGCCCAGCGCAAGGCGGCCTGATCTCCCGCTGTCGCCCCTGAGGAAGCCGGCCACTGCGCCGGCTTCCTTGCTTCAATGCCCCCGCTCGGGGCGCAACCAGTGGATGGCCTGCTCGCCCATGCTGTGGGCCAGCGCCTGATCGGGCAAGCGAACCTCGATGCCCAGTTGCTCCCGCAGCAGCGCAGCCTCGTCTTCGGTGGCGCCATGCGCCAGCACGCGGACCTCGGGGTTCAGTTCCCGAGCGATGCCTGTGAGGTGGCGGATGAGCAGGCTGTCGGGCACGGTGATCAGCAGGGCCGAGGCCCGGGCGATGTGGGCCTGGATGAGCGTGGCGGGGTCCATCAGGTCGCCGGCCACGGCGGGCACTTGCGCGCGGCGCAGGGCCTCGACGGTCTCGCGGTTCTCGTCGGCCACGATGCAGTGAACCTGCGCGGCGCGCAGTTGCTCGGCGATCTGCCGGCCCACGCTGCCATGGCCCACCAGCACGACCAGGTCCTGCACGCGGGAGAGGTCCACGTGCCCCGGCAACTGGGCCAGGGGGTCGTCGCGCTGGGCCAGGCGGCGCGCCAGCGCGGAGTGCGCCTGCGCCCAGACCAGCACGGGGCCGGTGGCGGCGAACAAGGCGGCGTTGAGCGCGATCGACAACAGCGCGCCGGCCAGGATCAGGTCCTGGCCTTCCTTGGGCAGCAGGTTCAGGGCCACGCCCAGCCCGGCGAGGATGAAGGAGAACTCGCCGATCTGGGCCAGGCTCGCGCCCACGGTGATGGCGGTGTTGAGCGGGTAGCGCAGCAGCAGCACCAGGGCCATGGCGGCCAGGGTCTTGCCGACCAGGATGATGGCCACGGTGGCCGCCAGCTTGCCCGGCGACTGCCACAGCACGGCCGGGTCGAACAGCATGCCCACGGAGACGAAGAAGAGCACGGCGAAGGCGTCGCGCAGGGGCAGGGACTCGTCGGCGGCGCGGTGGCTGAACTCGGACTCGCGCATCATCATGCCGGCGAAGAAGGCACCGAGCGCGAAGGACACGTCGAAGAGCTTGGCCGCACCGAAGGCCACGCCCACGGCGGCGGCCACCACGCACAGCGTGAAGAGCTCGCGCGAACCGGTGCTGGCCACCCACCACAGCATGCGCGGGAACACGCGCCGCCCGACCACGAGCATGGTGGCGATGAAGGCCGCGACCTTGGCCAGCGTCCAGGCCACGGTGGACCACAGGTTGACAGCCGTGGCGGTGGCCGAACCCGCGCCCGACCCCGCCTGCAGCAAGCTGGCGAACACCGGCAGCAGCACCAACACCAGCACCATGACCAGGTCTTCGACCACCAGCCAGCCGACCGCGATGCGGCCATTGGCCGTCTCCAGCAGCCCGCGGGACTCCAGCGCCTTGAGCAGCACCACCGTGCTGGCCACCGACAGGCACAGGCCGAAAACCAAGGCACCGCCCGGGGCCCAGCCCCACCAGTGGGCCACGCTGGCGCCCATGGCCACGGCCACGGCGATCTGCACGATGGCGCCCGGGATGGCGATGCGGCGCACGGCCAGCAAGTCGGCCACCGAGAAGTGCAGGCCGACGCCGAACATCAGCAGCATGACCCCGATCTCGGCGAGCTGGGAGGCCAGCTGCATGTCGGCCACGAAGCCCGGCGTGCCCGGTCCGATGACGATGCCGGCCACCAGGTAGCCAACCAGGGGCGGCATGCGCAGGCGCGCGGCGGCAAACCCCAGGATGAGGGCCAGGCCGAAGCCCACGGCGATGATCGCGATCAGGGAAACGTCATGGGACATGGCCCCATGATCTCAGATGTGCGCCCCCTCAGAAACGGTACGCGGCATTGCCCGGGTCGAAGTCGGCGTCGGTGAACGTGGCCGGCACGATCTTGTCGAACAGGATGCGCTCTAGGATGTCGCCGCCTGCGCCCCAGGACTCCACCTGCAGCACCCAGGGCTGGCGCAGGTTCAGGCAGATGCGGGTGCGCGCGGCGTAGTGGGCGGGCGGGCCGGACGGCGGGGTCCAGCCCAGGGCCAGGCAGCGCTGGCCGGCCACCGTCAGCACCTCGAAGCTGTCGGCCTGGGGGCTGCGACCTTCGGCGCGGTAGCGCTGCAACTCGGCCGCGACCACATCGGCGATGAAGCGCGGGCTGAGGTCCAACACGCTGTGGTTGGAGTTGTCGCGCGCCAGGCTGCCGTCCAGCGCCGTCCAGATCGACATGACGTTGAAGGCGCCGCCCAGGTGGCCGTACATCGCGTCGGGCCGCCGGCGCGCGTCGTAGAGGATCTCCTGGCCGGCTTTGGGGCCGCCAGGCAACCAGGCCATGTACACCTGCCGGGGCTGGCGGCGGTACTTGATGTGGTTGAGGAAAGGCGTGTCGCTCCAGCGGCCGTGGATGCGCTCCTGGCGCTTCATCCAGATCTCCAGGCCCTCGTGTTGGCTGGCGCCTAACGCCAGCGCCGTGGCCAGCACCTCGGGCGCCAGGGCCCGGAAGCTGCGCACGAGGGCTTCGTCGTCCAGGGCCAGGAAGGCCCCGGCGTGCCAGCGCTGCAGCAGGTCACGGGCCTGCCGGCGCACGTCCTCGGTCTGCCACGGCGGGCTGCCCTCGGCGTGCAAGCCGCGCGGCACGGCGGCGAGCCAGCCCATGCACGCGGCCACGCGCAAGCAGGCTTGGCGGCGGCCGGCGTGAGGCGGCGGTTCGGACGATGCGGGCGGCTCGGGATGCATGGCCCCAGCTTAGGAAGCCGCTGAGCGCAGGGACTTGCGGCAGCGCAAACCTGTGCCGCCCTGAGCAGCGCTGTCGGGGCATGAAACCTGCCAGCCGCAGGCCCCTGGCGCTATACTCGTGCCCGTCACTGGGGAGTAGCCGCTGCCCGCCGTCTGCGCCTGAGCGCCACGGCACATGGCTGACGTCAACACACTTGGCCCGCAGGCCATGGCGTCAGCAGCCTCACCGCACTGCAATGCGCGGTGTGAGGCCTGGCAAGACCTTTGACCACCACGCTGTCGTCCGGGCCGGAGCAGCGTCGTGGTCATCCGTCTTTTTCCGGCCCTGGTCTGGCCCTGGCCGGAACGTGACGCACCATGCAAGCCTTCCTCGAATCCTTCACCGTCTCCACCGGCGTGGTTGCGCTCGCCGAAATCGGCGACAAAACCCAGTTGCTGGCCTTCCTGCTGGCCGCCCGCTTCAAGAAGCCCCTGCCCATCATCGCGGGCATCTTCGTGGCCACGGTGCTCAACCACGGCCTGGCCGGCGCCTTGGGCAGCTGGATCACCGCGACCGTGAGCCCCGATGTGCTGCGCTGGGTGCTGGGCATCTCCTTCATCGGCATGGCGGTGTGGACGCTGATCCCCGACGAGATCGAGGACGACGAGGCCCAGGTGGTGCAACGCTTTGGTGTGTTCGGCGCCACGGTGGTGACCTTCTTCCTGGCCGAGATGGGCGACAAGACGCAGTTCGCCACGGTGGCCATGGCCGCGCACTACAGCAGCGATGTGGCCGGCCCGCTCTGGGTGATCGCCGGCACCACGCTGGGCATGATGATCGCTGACGTGCCCGCCGTGTTCGTGGGCGACAAGCTGGCGGCGAAAATCCCGATGCGCCTGGTGCACGGCATCGCCGCGGGCATCTTCGGTTTGCTGGGCGCCGCCACCCTGATGGGCGCCGGGAAAGGATTCGGGCTGTGACTTCACTGAGCGCACTCTTGCAACAAGGCCATGGCTGGCTGTTCGTGCCGAGCGCCATCGCGCTGGGCGCCCTGCACGGTCTGGAGCCCGGGCATTCCAAGACGATGATGGCGGCCTTCATCGTGGCCATCCGCGGCACCCTGACGCAGGCCGTGCTGCTGGGCCTGTCGGCCACGCTGTCGCACACCGCGGTGGTCTGGGCCGTGGCGCTGGCCGGCCTGTACTTCGGCCAGCATTGGGACGCCGAGGCCTCGGAGCCCTACTTCCAGCTGGCTTCGGCCGCCATCATCATCGGCGTGGCGCTGTGGATGGCCTGGCGGACGTGGCGCGGGCAGCATGGGCACCACCATGGCCATGGCGACGATCACGGCGATCACCACCACCATCACGACCATGGCCACAGCCATGCGGCGGGCAGCCACGCGCATGCACACCCGCATTCGCACGACCACGCCCCCCTGCACCTGGACCACGACGCCAGCGATGCCCACGCCCGCGCCCACGCCGAGGACATCCAGCGCCGCTTCGCCGGCCGCGAGGTGACGACCGGCCAGATCGTGGTGTTCGGCCTGACCGGCGGGCTCATCCCCTGCCCGGCGTCCATCACCGTGCTGCTGCTCTGCCTGCAGCTCAAGCAGGTCGCACTCGGCGCCACCCTGGTGCTGGGTTTCAGCGTCGGCCTGGCGCTGACGCTGGTGGCCTCGGGCGTGGTGGCGGCGCTGGGCGTGCGCCACCTGAGCCGGCACGCGTCCGCCCGCTGGCAGGGCCTGCGCCACCTGACCGAGAACGCGCCCTACATCTCCAGCGCCTTGATCACGCTGGTGGGGCTGTACGTGGGCTGGCAGGGCTGGCACGCCCTGGGCTGACCGACCGCCGGCCCGCGTCATGCAACTGACGCGTGGGGCTGCAGACACAGTTCACGCAGCCACTGGGTGACCCGCTGGGCAAGCCGTGGGCCTTGGGGCAAGATGGTTTCATCCCATCCTGACCCGGGCCTGCGCGCCCCGCCCCCCATGAAACTCGCAGACAGCGTCTTCCTGATCACCGGCGGCAGCTCCGGCCTGGGCGCGGCCACCGCTCGCATGGCCCTGGACGCCGGTGCCCGCGTCCTCATCGCCGACCTGGCGCCGCCGCGCGAGGGCTTCGTCACCCCGCAGAACAGCGATCGCGTGGCCTACCTGCCCACCAATGTGGCGGACGAGGCCAGCGCCCAGGCCGCGGTGGACACCGCCGTGCAGCGCTTCGGCCGCCTGGACGTGCTGGTCAACGCCGCGGGCATCGGCCCGGCCGAAAAAATCCACGGCAAGAACGGCCCGCACCGGCTGGACAGCTTCGCCCGCACCGTCCAGGTCAACCTGATCGGCACCTTCAACATGATGCGGCTGGCGGTGGCGGCGATGGTGGCGTCGGGCGTGCCAGGCTCCGGCGCACCGGGCGAGGCGCAGTCCCACCCCGAAGACTCGCAGGGCGTGATCGTCAACACCGCCTCGGTGGCGGCCTTCGACGGCCAGATCGGCCAGGCCGCCTATGCCGCCTCCAAGGGCGGTGTGGTGGCCATGACCTTGCCCGCCGCGCGCGAGCTGGCGCGCGACCGCATCCGCGTCATGACCATCGCCCCGGGCATCTTCGAGACGCCCATGCTGCTGGGCCTGCCGCAAGAGGTGCAGGACAGCCTGGGCCGCAGCGTGCCCCACCCGGCGCGCCTGGGCCGCCCCGCCGAATACGCCGCGCTGGTGCGCAGCATCGTGGACAACGACTACCTCAATGGCGAGGTGATCCGCATCGACGGTGGCATCCGCATGGCCGCCAAATGAGGAGGCACGCATGAACGATCCCGTCGTCATCCTGGCCGCACAGCGCACGGCCATCGGCAGTTTCCAGGGGCAGTTCCAGGGCGTGAGCGCGCCGCAGCTGGGCGGGGCCGCCATCCGCGGCGCCATCCTGAAGGCGGGCGTGCACGCCAGCGAGGTCGACGAGGTGCTGATGGGCTGCTGCCTGATGGCCGGCCTGGGCCAGGCCCCGGCGCGCCAGGCCCTGTTGGCCGCGGGCCTGCCCGACCACGTGCCCGCCACCACCCTGACCAAGATGTGCGGCTCCGGCATGAAGACGGTGATGCTGGCCCACGACCAGCTGCTGGCCGGCAGCGCCAGCCTGCTGGTGGCCGGCGGCATGGAGTCCATGAGCCGCGCGCCCTACCTGTTGCCCTCGGCGCGCGGCGGCCAGCGCCTGGGCCACGGGCAGATGCTCGACCACATGTTCCTCGACGGCCTGCAGGACGCCTACGACGGCCAGTTGATGGGCGTGCACGCCGAAGCCACCGCGCAAGAGATGGGCTTCACCCGCTCCGAGCAGGACGCCTACGCCCTGGCCTCGGTGCAACGCGCGCAAGCCGCGGTCGCGCAGGGCCTGTTCGCCAGCGAGATCGTGCCGGTGGCGGTGAAGGTGAAAGGCTCGACACAGGGTGAGGCCCACGAGCTGCTGACCGACGAAACGCCCGGCCAGTGCCGCCCCGACAAGATCACCACGCTCAAGCCTGCATTCGCCAAAGACGGCCAGGGCGGCACCGTGACCGCGGCCAGCTCGGCGTCGATCTCCGACGGCGCCGCGGCCCTGGTCCTGACGCGCGACAGCACGGCCCGCTCGCGCGACTGGCAACCGATCGCGCGCATCGTCGGCCACAGCACGCACGCGGGGCCGCCGACGCGCTTCACCACCGCCCCGGTGGGCGCCATCGAGAAGCTGTTCGCGCTGACCGGTTGGTCGGACGCCGACGTGGGCCTGTACGAAATCAACGAGGCCTTCGCCGTGGTCACGCTCATCGCCATGCGCGAGCTGGGCCTGGGCCACGACAAGGTCAATGTGCACGGCGGCGCCTGCGCCCTGGGCCACCCCATCGGTGCCACGGGCGCGCGCATCCTCGTCACGCTGGTGCATGCGCTGCAGCAACGCGGTCTGAAGCGCGGTGTGGCAGCCTTGTGCATCGGTGGTGGCGAGGCCACGGCCATGGCCATCGAGTTGTTGTGAGGACCGCATGAGCCACGATGTTTTGCTGACCGAAGACCAGCGCCTGGTGCGCGATGCCGCCCGCGATTTCGCCCAGTCCGTGCTGGCCCCGAACGCCGCGCAATGGGACCGCGAGGGCGCCCTGCCGCCCGCCGTGGTCCGCCAGATGGGCGAGCTCGGCCTGCTGGGCATGCTGGTGCCCGAAGACTGGGGCGGCAGCAAAACCGACGACCTGGCCTACGCCCTGGCCATCGAGGAAATCGCCGCGGGCTGCGCCTCGTGCGCCACGCTGATGAGCGTGCACAACTCGGTGGGCTGCGTGCCCATCCTGCGCTTTGGCAGCGAGGCGCAGAAGGCGCAGTGGCTGCCGCGGCTGGCCTCAGGCGAGGTCATCGGCGCCTTCTGCCTGACCGAGCCGCAAGCCGGCTCCGAGGCCGATGCGCTGCGCACGCGCGCGGTGCTGGATGGCGAGGGTGAGGACGCCCACTGGGTGCTCGACGGCGCCAAGCAGTTCATCACCAACGGGCGGCGCGCGGGCATGGCCATCGTCTTCGCCGTGACCGACCCGGCCCTGGGCAAGAAGGGCCTGTCGGCCTTCGTCGTGCCCACCGACACGCCGGGCTTCGTGGTCGAGCGCGAGGAGCACAAGATGGGCATCCGGGCGTCGGACACCTGCGCCATCGCGCTGCAAGGCGTGCGCATCCCGGCGGACCACCTGCTGGGCCAGCGCGGCGAGGGTTTGAAGATCGCGCTGTCCAACCTCGAAGGCGGGCGCATCGGCATCGGCGCGCAGGCCGTGGGCATCGCGCGGGCGGCGCTCGACGCGGCACGGGCCTATGCACGCGAGCGGGTGCAGTTCGGCAAGCCCATCGCCGAGCACCAGGCCATCGGGCAGATGCTCGCCGACATGCACACGCGCCTGAACGCCGCGCGCCTGATGGTGCACCACGCCGCCCGCCTGCGCATGGCCGGCGTGCCCTGCATCTCCGAGGCCTCGCAGGCCAAGCTGATGGCCTCCGAGGCCGCCGAGTGGGTGTGCTCCAAGGCCATCCAGGTGCATGGCGGCAATGGTTATCTGCAAGACTACGCCGTGGAGCGCCACTACCGCGACGCCCGCATCACGCAGATCTACGAAGGCACGAGCGAGGTCCAGAAGATCGTCATCGCGCGCCAGCTCTGAGCACAGCGCCCTCCCCGCAACGAGGCAGTTCCAAGGAAGTCCCCATGAGCACCACACCCCACCTCTACGGCGGCCACTCGCCCGTCAGCCACCCCACGGTGCGCCTGCTGATCCAGGGCGAGTTCGTCGATTCGCGCAGCACCGAGCTGCACCCCGTCGTCAACCCGGCCACGCAAGAGGTGCTGGCCCAGGTGCCCATGGCCACGCCGGAAGAGGTCGATGCGGCGGTGGCCGCCGCGCGCCAGGCCTTCGTCACCTGGAAGGTCACGCCGCTGGCCGTGCGCATGCGCATCATGCTGCGCTTCCAGGCCCTGCTGCGCGAGCACCTGGGCCGCATCGCCCACGTGCTGACGCTGGAGCAGGGCAAGACCCTGGCCGACGCCGAGGGCGACATCGTCCGCGGCCTGGAGGTGGTGGAGCACGCCTGCGCGGTGGGCACGCTGCAGCTCGGCGAGTTCGCCGAGAACGTGGCCAACGGCGTGGACACCTGCACCCTGCGCCAGCCCATCGGCGTGTGCGCGGGCATCACGCCTTTCAACTTCCCCGCGATGATCCCGCTGTGGATGTTCCCCATGGCCATCGTGTGCGGCAACACCTTCGTGCTCAAGCCCTCCGAGCAGGACCCGATGAGCACGATGGAGCTCGTCGACCTGGCCATGCAGGCCGGCGTGCCGGCCGGTGTGCTCAACGTCGTGCACGGCGGCAAGGAGGTGGTCGATGCGCTGTGCACCCACCCCGACATCGTGGCCGTGTCCTTCGTCGGCTCGACGGCCGTGGGCACCCACGTCTACAACCTGGCCAGCCAGCACGGCAAGCGCGCGCAAAGCATGATGGGCGCGAAGAACCACGCCGTCATCCTCCCCGATGCGCACCCCGTGCAGTCGCTCAACGCCCTGGTGGGCGCGGCCTTCGGGGCGGCCGGCCAGCGCTGCATGGCCACCTCGGTGGCCGTGTTCGTCGGCGCGGCGCGTGACTGGCTGCCCGAGGTCGTGAAGCGGGCGCAGGCCCTGAAGGTGAACGCCGGCACCGAGCCCGGCACCGACGTGGGCCCGGTGATTTCACCGCGCGCCAAGGCCCGCATCGAGGCGCTGATCGCCAGCGGCGTGGCCGAGGGCGCCGAGTTGCTGCTCGATGGCCGCGGCGTGCAGGTGCCGGGCTACCGCCAAGGCAACTTCGTCGGCCCGACCGTGCTGGCCGGCGTGCAGCCGCACATGCAGGTCTACACGCAGGAAATCTTCGGGCCGGTGCTGGTGTGCATGGCCGTGGACACGCTCGACGAGGCCATCGCCCTGGTCAACGCCAACCCCTTCGGCAATGGCGTGGGCCTGTTCACGCAAAGCGGTGCGGCGGCGCGCAAGTTCCAAAGCGAGATCGACGTTGGCCAGGTGGGCATCAACGTGCCCATCCCGGTGCCCGTGCCTTTCTTCAGCTTCACCGGTTCGCGCGGCTCCAAGCTGGGCGACCTGGGCCCTTACGGCAAGCAGGCCGTGCAGTTCTACACCCAGACCAAGACCGTGACGACGCGCTGGTTCGACGACGCCTCGGTGAACACCGGCGTCAACACCACCATCAGCCTGCGCTGACAGCCCCGCCGCTCAAACACACCGCCAGGAGACACCATGCGCATCGCCTTCATCGGCCTGGGCCACATGGGCGGCCCCATGGCCCGCAACCTCGTCCAGGCGGGCCACCACCTGCGCGTCTTCGACCTCAGCGCCGAGGCCGTGCAGGGCCTGGTGGGCCTGGACGTGCAGCGGGTGCAAGCCGCCACCTCGCCGGCCGAGGCCGCCCACGATGCCGAATGCGTCATCACCATGCTGCCCGCGCCGCAGCACGTCGAGGCGGTGCTGTGCGGCACACCCGAAGACCCCAGCCGCGGTGTTTTGTCCAGCGTGCCGCGTGGCGTGCCCCTCATCGACTGCAGCACCATCGACCCGGCCACCGTGCAGCGCCTGGCCCAGTTGGCCGCGGCGCAAGGCAACCCGCTGGCCGATGCGCCGGTGTCGGGCGGCACGGGCGGCGCGGCTGCCGGCACGCTGACCTTCATGGTGGGCGCCACGCCCGAGCTGTTCGCGCAGGTCCAGCCGGTGCTGCAGGGCATGGGCCAAAACATCGTGCACTGCGGCGCCACCGGCACGGGCCAGGTCGCCAAGATCTGCAACAACCTCCTGCTGGCCATCTCCATGATCGGCGTGGCCGAGGCCATGAGCCTGGGCGCGGCACTCGGCATCGACCCGCAGGTGCTGGCCGGCATCGTCAACACCTCCTCGGGCCGCTGCTGGAGCGCCGACACCTACAACCCTTACCCCGGCGTGCTGCCGAACGCGCCTGCCTCGCGCGGCTACAGCGGCGGCTTCGGCGTGGACCTCATGCGCAAGGACCTGGGCCTGGCCAACGACGCCGCCCGCCAGGTGCACCAGCCCCTGCCGCTGGGCGCGCAGGCCTTGCAGCTCTATGAGCTGTGGAGCCGCCAGGGCCACGGCCAGCTCGATTTTTCGTCCATCATCTTGCTGTTGCAGGGCCAGCGCCCTGCATGACTCCCACCGACAACGCACACACCATGATCGAACTGAACATCCATGGCAGCGTGGCCACCGTCACGCTGAACCGCCCGCCCGCCAACGCCTTCAGCCGCGACGGCCTGCTGCAGCTGCGCGACACCGTCCGCCAGCTCGAAGCCAACCCCGCCGTGCGCGCCCTGGTCATCACCGGCCAAGGCCCCAAGTTCTTCAGCGCCGGCGCCGACCTGAACACCTTCGCCAGTGGCGACAAGGCCGCCGCGCTGGACATGATCTCCGCCTTCGGCCAGGCCTTCGAGACGCTGGCCAACACGCCCCTGGTCACCGTGGCCGCGCTGAACGGCTACGCCATGGGTGGCGGCCTGGAGTGCGCCCTGGCCTGCGACATCCGCATCGCCGAAGCGCACGCGCAGATGGCCTTGCCCGAAGCCGGCGTGGGCCTGCTGCCCGGGGGCACCGGCACGCAGACGCTGGCCTGGCTGGTCGGCGAAGGCTGGGCCAAGCGCATGGTGCTGACCGGTGAGCGCGTGGACGCCGCCACGGCCCTGCGCATCGGCCTGGTCGAAGAGGTGGTGCCGGGCGAAGCAGGCCAAGGCCTGGCCCTGGCCAAGGCGCTGGAGATCGCACAGCGCGTGGGCAAGCAAAGCCCCGACAGCGTGCGTGCCTGCAAGCAGCTCATCCACGCCGCGCGCAACGGCGTGCCCCGCGGGGCCGCGCTGGCGCAGGAGCGCGAAGCCTTCGTCGAGCTGTTCAACGGAGCCAACCAGCGCGAAGGCGTCAACGCCTTCCTGGAAAAGCGCGCGCCGACCTGGCAATGAGGGCCGCCATGAGGCCCCTGACGATCCAGCCCCCCAGGGAGGCGCCATGCTGTGGCAAGCCCTGAGCTCGGTGCGCGACCTGGGCCGACTGGAGACCATCGCGTCCGTGCTGATCCGCCATGGCTTTGGCGACCTGGTGCGGCGCATGGGCCTGGCCGATGCCCTGGAGAAGGCCGGCCACGCCCTGCATTGGGACGACGCCCAGGCCTACGCCCACATGCCCCCACCGCAGCGCGTGCGCCGCGCGCTGGAAGACCTCGGCCCGACCTTCGTCAAGCTCGGCCAGATCCTCTCGACGCGGGTGGACCAGTTCGAGCCCGACTGGATCGCCGAATTCAGCCAGCTGCAAGACCACGCCCCCGCCTGCGCCTGGGCCGAGGTGCACGCCCAGCTCTGCGAGGACCTGGGCGCGCCGCCTGAAACCGCCTTCGCGCACTTCGACCCCGAGCCCCTGGCCGCGGGCTCCATCGCGCAGGTGCACCGCGCGCGCCTGGCCGATGGCACCGAGGTGGTCGTCAAGGTGCGCCGCCCGGGCATCGTGCCCCTGGTGGACGCCGACCTGCGCTGGCTGGCCCGCCTGGCCGAGATGGCCGAAGCCGACAGCCCCGAGCTGCGCGCCTTCCGCCCGCGCGAGGTGGTCAAGCAGTTCGCGCGCTCGCTGAGGCGCGAGCTGGACCTGTCCACCGAAGGCCGCCAGGCCGAGCGCATCGCCGCCAACTTCACGCACTACCGCGATGGCGATTCGCCCGCGCCCATCGAGGGCGTGGTGCCCGAGCCGCCCATCGTCATCCCGCGCATCCACTGGCCCTGGACCCGCGAGCGCGTCTGCGTGCAGGACTTCGTGCAGGGCCTGTCGGGCCACGACATGGCGGCCCTCACCGCCGCCGGCCTGGACCGCCGGCGCCTGGCCCGACGCGGCGCCAGCGCCGTGCTGAAGATGATCGTGGAAGACGGGCTCTTCCACGCCGACCCGCACGCCGGCAACGTCTTCTACCTGCCGGGCGACCGCATCGCCTTCATCGATTTCGGCATGGTCGGGCGCCTCACCCCGCGCCGGCGCGACCAGCTCATCCGCCTGCTGCTGGGCCTGGTGCAGCGCGACGCGCACACCGTGGCCGACGTGATGCTGGACTGGGCCGGTGAAGACCCACAAGACGCCGTCACCGACGAGGACGGCCTGGTCGGCGACCTCGAAGCCTTCGTGGACCAGTACCACGGCCTGACGCTGCAGCAAATCAAGCTGCCGGCCATGCTGTCGGAGATGGTCGGCATCCTGCGCCTGCACCACCTCAGCCTGCCGCCCGACCTGTCGCTGCTGTTCAAGGCCTTTGTCACCCTGGAAGGCATGGGCCGCGAGCTGGAACCGGCCTTCAACATGGTCGATGTGGCCCTGCCGCTGCTGAAGGCGGCCATGCGCAAGCGCTACGCCCCCAAAGCCTTGCTGCAGCGCGGCTGGCGCTCGGTGGACGAGGCCCTGTCCCTGCTGGGCGGGCTGCCGCAGGACCTCTCCCGCCTCGTCAAGGCCGCGCGCCGCGGCCGGCTGGAGATCCACATCGACATCGCCAACCTGACGCGCGTGGGCCACCTGCTGGAGTCCGCCATGAACCGCCTCGTGGTCGGGCTGGTGGTGGCCGCGCTCATCGTCGGTTCGTCCATCGTCATGACGGTGCAGGGCGGGCCCACGCTGTGGGGCTTGCCCCTCTTCGGCGTGCTGGGCTTCGTCGCCGCGCTGCTGGGCAGCCTGTGGCTTGTGGGCTCGATTGCCCGCAGCAACCGGCGCGAGTGAGGGCGGGGCGCAGCGGTGCGCCACCCATCCCGGGCCATGCGCCGCCCGTTGTGACCCGCGCGCCACCCACTGCGGGTGGCACGCCGCCGAACCTGGCCCGCCGGTCGGGTTGCGAGCTTGGAGCGATCACACGCACGCGCCTTGCGCGCCGCCCCCCAACAGCGGCGCACGACGCCAAACAGGCGGCGGCTGGCTCAGATTGACTTGTCCGCCGAGTTCACATGCCTGACACGCCACTCACAGCGGGCGGCAGCCCGCACGGCCCGGCTTGCAGGCCCCTGGCAGCGGCACCGGCCAGGGCGTGCCGTCCACATCGGTGCGCACGGCCTCGGTGTGCCACTGGCGCACGCCCTCGCGGCCCACGGTCATGAACAGCATCCAGCCGGTGCGGTTGTCCAGGCTGCTGAAGCCGTCGAAGACGAAGTTGCCCAGGCTGTAGACGATGGGTTTGCCGCGGTAGGTCTCGGTGTCCTGCACCACGTGCGGGTGCGTGCCGACCACGGCATCGGCGCCCGCGTCGATCATCAGCCGCGCGAGCTGGCGCTGGCGGGCGTTGGCCACGGGTTCGTGCTCCTGGCCCCAGTGCATGAAGGGGATGACGATGTCGGCGCCGTGCACGCTGCGCGCGCGGCGGATGTCATCGACCACCTGCTCGTCTTCGCTCCAGGCCACGCCGGGATGGTCGTGGCCGGCCTCGAAGTGGCGCGGGAAGAACTCGTCGTAGCCCAGCAGCGCGATCTTGAGGCCGTCGCGCACGATGAGGTGCGGCGCGTGTGCCGAGGCCAGGTCGCGGCCACCGCCGATGTGCGGCAGGCCGGCGGCGTCCAGGCGCTGCAGCATCTCGGCGAAGGCCACGCGGCCAAAATCGCCCGAGTGGTTGTTGGCCACGGACACCACATCGACGTGCCGCTTGAGCACGCCCAGCACGCGCGGGTGGGCGCGGAAGGTCCAGGGCTTGTCGAAGGCCTTGCCCGTGCTGGCCACCACGCACTCCAGGTTGGCGATGCGCACATCGGCCTGCTTCAGCCGCGCGGCCACCGGCGCGAAGGGGTCGCCACCGCGCGCGATCAGGCGGCCCGGCCCGTCGGCCAGCATCACATCGCCCAGGAAGACGAGGCGCACGGCGGGGCTGGAATCGGGGCGGGAGGCGTCCGGCATCTGCGCCGGCTGCAGGGGTGCTGGGATGTGTGCCTGAGTCTGCGATTGGGCTTGCGGCTGGGTGTGCGTATGGATGGGCGGCTGGCTTGGCACGGCTGGCTGCGGCGCCGGCACGGCCACCGCGCCATCGTCCTGGCGCAAGGCACAGCCATAGACCAGCTCGCGGCCCAGCACGCTGGAATGCACGTGCTGCCAGCCCGTCAAGGCCGGCACCTGCGTGCCCGTGGCGAACGGGGCCGACAGGCGCTGCTGGTGGACCAGCGCCGGCGCGCCCTCGGCTTCGAGGTCGTAGGCATAGAGGCTGATGTGCGTGATGTGCTCAGGTGTGCCGCGTGCCACGGCCTTGAAGGCGAAGCGCTGGTCGATGTCCACGCTCGGCACGCGCAAAGGCTCGTCCGTGGGGCGGGCGTCCACCTGCCAGGTCTGGCTGGCGTAGCGCACCTCGCAGTGCACGTGCTCTGCTGCCGAGGCCAGGCTGCACACCCCGGCCAAAGCCATTGCCACCACCCACACCTTGCTCACTCGACACGCCATGCCATCCCCGCTTGCCACATGAAAAAAGGGCCCGCCACGCATGACGGACCCTGTGCAGTTTGCCACCGGGCGGGCGACCCAGGCCCGGTGGCGCGTGCCCTCAACGGCAAGAGAGTGGCCAGGGAGCGCCCAGAGAGCCGCCCAGGCTTCAACGCTGCGCCATGCGCGCCATCGCCTGCTCGCCGGCCAGCGCGCCGATGCCTGCGCCGCTGCCCTGTGCCTTGCCAGCGCCGGTCCCCAGCGCCTTGCCTGTGCATTGGCCGAACACGTAGTCGGCCTCGTTCACCTTGCGGGTCTCCAGCCAGTAGCGCCAGGTGCTCTTGGGCCAGATGGCGAAGTTGATGCCGTCGGCCGTCTGGTACCAGCTCTTGCAACCCGAGCTCCACACCGTGCCCTGCAGGGCCTGCGTCATCTCGCCCAGGAAGCGCGTCATGGCCTCGGGCTTGACGTCGATGTAGTCTGCGCCCTTTTGCTTGACCAGCTTCATGCACTCGATGATGTAGTTCACCTGCGCCTCGATCATGAAGATGATGGAGTTGTGGCCCAGGCCCGTGTGCGGCCCCACCAACTGGTACATGTTGGGGTAGTTGGCCGTGGTGATGCCGTAGTAGCTGGTCGGGCTGACCTTCCAGTCCTCCTGCACCGTGTGGCCGCGCAGGCCGCGCAGCTCGAAGCTCTTCATGTAGATGCGCGGGTCCACGACGAAGCCCGTGCCCAGGATGATGCAGTCCAGCTTGCGCGCCTTGCCATCCTTCGTGACGATGCCGTCGGGCGTGATCTCGCGCACGGCGTCGGTCACCAGCTCCACATTGGGGCGGTTGAAGGCCGGGTACCACTTGTTGGAGATCAGGATGCGCTTGCAACCCAGGGTGTAGTCGGGCGTGAGCTTCTTCACCAGCGCCGGGTCCTTCACCTGGTAGCTGATGAATTTCTTCAACGCGGCTTCACCGATCTTGGCCATCCAGGGGTTGAGGATGGGCCACAGGCGGGACTCGTTGGTCCAGTAGCAGCGCCAGCGGTGCAGGGTGCGCGTGAAGGGCAGGGCCTTGAAGAGGAACTTGCGCAGGCCGGAGTAGCTGCGCTCGTCGCGCGGGATGACCCAGGCCGGCGTGCGCTGGAAGACGTGCAGCTGCTTCACATCGGGCGCGATCTCCGGCACGTACTGGATGGCCGAGCCGCCCGTGCCGATCGAGGCCACGCGCTTGCCCTTGAGGTCGTAGCCGTGGTCCCACTGGGCCGAGTGCATGACCTTGCCCTGGAAGTCTTTCAGGCCGGGGATGTCGGGGATGGCCGGCACGTGCAGCGGGCCCGAAGCCAGCACCCAGTGGCGCGCCATGATGGTCTCGCCACCAGCGGTCTTGATGACCCAGCGGCCCGTGCCCTCGTTGAACACCGCGCTCACCACTTCCTGGTTGAAGTGGATGTGCGGGCGCAGGTTGTGCTTCTTGACCGTGTCCAGGATGTACTGCTGAATCTCGTGCCAGGGCGCGTAGCGCTTGGTCCAGTCGGACTTGGTCTCGAAGGAGTACGAGTACATGTGCGACTGCACGTCGCAGGCGGCGCCGGGGTAGTGGTTGTCGCGCCAGGCGCCGCCGACCTCCTTGGCCTTCTCCAGAATGAGGAAGTCGTGGATGCCGTTCTTTTGCAGCTGGATGGCCATGCACAGGCCGCCGAAACCGGCGCCCGCGATGGCGACTTCGACTTCGCGCACGGTCGTGGAAGGGGTGATGGGATCGCTCATGTCGGCACCTGTTTGTTCGAGGTTGAGGGGTGCGCCGCCTGTGTGAACCTGGCCAGATGCCGGTTCGGCGGCTTGTCTCCGTGTGCCCCCATGGTGCGGACCGACGCCCAGGCGCACCATGTTAGATTCGCCCAATGATTGATCGTTTCGGCCACATCGGGGGCCGAACACGCCCTCCCAGCCCCTCCGACCGGGTCAGATTGACCTGCATCAAATGAGCACACGCTCCATCCTCGGCCTCATCTACCTGGTGCAGGGCCTGCAGCAACTCGGCGAAGACCCACAGCCCGTGCTGGCCCGCCACGGCCTGAGCCTGGACCGGCTCGACCCCACCACGCGCATCGACCGCAGCCGCGAGTTGCGCATCTACGCCGACCTCGCCGAAGCCATCCGCGACCCGCTGGTCGGCCTCAAGCTCGGCGGCTTCTACGGCCTGGCCGGCTATGGCCCCCTGGTGATGCTGCTGATGACCTGCGGCACCGCCTACGACGCCCTGCAGACCGGCATCCGCTACCAGCGCCTGACCTACATCTTCGGCACCCTGAGCTTCGAGCCCGGCGAACAGCTCAGCGCCCTGGTGCTCACGCCGATGGCGATGGAGGCGCGCGCTTTCCGCTTCCGCGTCGATGGCGAGGTCTCGGGCACCTACAAGCTGGTGCGCGACATGCAGGTCTCGCTGGGCCTGGACATCCACGCCGAGCGCATCGACATGCCCTACCCGCGCCCGCCCGAAGCCGCCGCTTACGAGCAGTACTTCGGCTGCCCGGTGAGCTTTGGCCACGCCCAGGCGCGTTTCTGGATCCGCAACGAACACCTGCGCCTGCGCCTGCCCTCGGCCGACCCCAACGCGCACGGCATGTACCGCGCCATGTGCGACCAGCAGCTCGTGGCCCAGCAGACCAGCACCGAGACCCTCGCCGACCGCGTGCTCACCCACCTCGGCCTGTTCAGCGGCAGCTACCCGAACGCCGAAGAGGTGGCGCAGTCGCTCGGGCTGTCGGAACGCACCCTGCGCCGCCAACTCAGCGAGGCAGGCCACAACTTCCGCGACCTGCTGGCCCAGGCCCGCTACGCCAAGGCGCAGCACCTGCTGAAACACACCGCGCTGTCCACCGAAGCCATCGCCCAGCAGCTGGGCTACGCCGAATCGGCCGCCTTCATCCACGCCTTCCAGCGCTGGGCGGGCATGACGCCTTCCACGTTTCGGGGGCGCTAGCACCACCATCGCGCGACCCAAGCGCGCACAGACCCCGCCGCGTCATCAGCACACGCCTACAATCGCGGGCCTTGTTTCTCGACCTGCTCCGGCCGGCCCCCGCACCCCATGTCCTTCTGCGCCATCGACTTCGGCACCTCCAACTCGGCCATCGCCATCCCCACAGCGGGAGAGGCGGGCTCGGCTGGCATGCGCCTGGTCCCGCTGGAAGGCGCGCACCTGACCATGCCCACGGCGGTGTTCTACGCCACCGACGCCGACGACCAGCCGCTTGCCGCCCGCCCCGGCCCCACCGCGGACGACCCGCTGCCGCGCTGCTTCGGCCGTGCCGCCGTGCAGGCCTACGTCGATGGCTACGAAGGCCGCCTGATGCGCTCCATGAAGAGCGTGCTGGGCACCGCCCTGGTGGACCAGACCACCGAGGTCGGCCAGGGCCTGGGCGTGAAGTACCTCGACATCGTCACCGGCTACCTGCGCCACCTGCGCCAGCAGGCCGAGGCCGCCGGCGGCCAGGCGCTGAACCAGGTCGTGCTGGGCCGCCCGGTGTATTTCGTCGATGACGACGTGGTGCGCGATGCCGCCGCGCAGGCCTCGCTGGAGGCCGCCGCCCGCGCCGTGGGCTTCAGCGACATCGCCTTCCAGTTCGAGCCCATCGCCGCGGCCTTCGACTTCGAGCAGCACTGCACGCAGGAAGAGCACGTGCTGGTGGCCGACATCGGCGGCGGCACCTCCGACTTCTCGGTGGTGCGCGTGGGCCCGCAGCGCGCCACCCGCACCGAGCGCCGCGACGACATCCTGGCCAACCACGGCATCCACATCGCCGGCACCGACTTCGACCGCCACATCTCGCTGGCGCGCATCATGCCGCTGCTGGGCCTGGGCGCCTTCGGCCCCAGCGTGCTCGGCCAGCCGCCGCGCCCCGTGCCCAGCCGCGTCTATTTCGACCTCACCACCTGGCACCTGATCAACACCGTGTACCAGCCCTCGCGCGTGAGCGAGCTGCGCAACATGGCCGATTTCTACGGTGACCCGGCCCACCACCGCCGCCTGATGAAGGTCGTGCAGGACCGCCTGGGCCACGCCCTGGTGGGCCGCGCCGAGGCCGCGAAAATCGCCGTGGCCGACGGTGGCCACACCGACATCGACCTGGCCCTGGTGGAAGCCGGTCTGCACAACGGCCTGGACGCCGAGCAGGCCGCGCGCGCGCTGGAAGCCGACGTGGAGCGCATCACCCTGTGCGCCCTGGACACGGTGCGCCTGGCCGGCCTCAAGCCGGGGCAACTGGGTGCGCTGTACTTCACCGGCGGCTCGACCGGCCTGACCTTGCTGACCGACGCCCTGCAAGCCGCCTTCCCCGGCGCCCGCGCGGTGCGGGGCGACCGCCTGGCCTCGGTGGCCACCGGCCTGGGGCTGTACGCACGCAAGCTGTTCACCAGCTGATTCCCACAGGGCGAAATCACCCCCGCATTCGTGCGGTGGACGTCTGCAACAGAGTGTGACGAAATCACGGGCAAGAAACCCCAGGAGTCCTGCCGATGCTGTCCCGCCCCCTCGCCTCCGCGCTCGCCCTGAGCGCCACCTGTTCGGCCTTGGCCCTGCTGTCCAGCGGCGCCCACGCGGCCGTGATGGACTTCAACGCCCTGCCCGTGGCCGGCACCAGCAGCCCCATCGTGACCGTGGGTGCGCCCTACCTGGAAGACGGCTTCAAGCTCAGCACACGCGGCTGTGTGAGCTTCACCTGCAGCGGCGGCACCATCTATGCGCTGACCCCTGCGAACAGCCTGTGGAGCGGCAGCGCCGCGGTGTACTCGGACGTGGGCGACCCACGCTACGGCTCGGCCTTCCGATTCGAGAAAGCCGATGGCGGCCTGTTCGACCTCGTCAGCGTGGATGCGGCGGCCGTGGCCAACGCGCCCAATGCCCGCGCCTTCAACGTCTTCGGTTACGGGGACAACGGCAAGTCGGTGTCGATGTCGTTCACGCTGGACACCAGCCTGACGACGCTGGAAACCCTCACCCTGGGCACGGCCTTCACCGGCCTGCGCTACGTGCTCATGAGCGCCATGTACGCCCAGGTGGACAACATCAACGCCACCCATACAGGCGAAGTGCCCGAGCCCGGCGCGGTGGGCCTGGCGCTGGCCGGCCTGGGCGGCCTGTTGCTCATGCGCCGCCGCCAGGCCTGAAGCGCCCCAGGGTCAGACCGTCAGCACGATCTTGCCCACGTGGCCTCGGGCTTCCATGAGGCGGTGGGCCTCGGCGGCCTGGTCGAGCGGGAAGGTCTGGCACACATGCGGCACGCAACGCCCGGCCGACAGCACCGGCCAGACGTGCTCGCGCAGGCCCTGCGCGATGGCGGCTTTCTCGGGCGCCGTGCGTGCGCGCAGGGTCGAGCCCGTGACCACCAGGCGCTTGAGCAAAATCGGCATCAGGTTGAAGCCCTCGACCTGCACCCCGCCCATGAAGCCGATCAGCAGCAGGCGGCCGTCGCGGGTGAGGGCGCCGAGGTTGCGCTCGAAGTGCGAGGCGCCCATGATGTCCAGGACGATGTCCACGCCGCGCCCGCCGCTCCAGGCCATCACCTGGGGCAGGAAGTCGCCGCTGCGGTGGTCGATGCTGAGCTCGGCGCCGAAGCGCTGTGCCCACTCGCCCTTGTCGGGCCCGCCGTCGGTGGAGATGGCCTTCAAGCCGAATTCGCGCGCCAGCATGAGCGCGGTGGAGCCGATGCCGCTGGTGCCGCCATGCACCAGCAGGGTTTCGCCGGCGCGGGCGCGCCCGGTCTGGAAGAGGTTGGCCCAGACGGTGAAAAAGGTTTCGGGCAGGGCCGCGGCCTGCGCCGCGCTCAGGCCCGCGGGCTGGAGCAGCAACTGGGTGACCGGCACCACGCAGTACTCGGCGTAGCCACCGCCTTCGGTGAGGCCACAGACGGCATCGCCGATCTGGAATGCCGCCACGCCATCCCCCACACCATCACCCAAGGCCACCACCGTGCCCGCCACCTCCAGGCCCGGCGTCGGGTTCACGCCAGGGGGCATGGGGTAGAGGCCACGGCGCTGCAGCACGTCCGGGCGGTTCACGCCCGCGGCGGCCACTTTCACCAGCACCTCGCCCGCTCGGGGCACGGGCAGCGGCACCTGGCGCGGCTGCAGCACCTCGGGGCCGCCCGGCTGGGCGATGGCGACCTCGGTCATGGCAGAGGGAAGGGCGGTGGACGTCATGCGGCGGGCTCTCCTGTGAGGCGCCCATTGTGTGCCCGCGGCTTTGGCCTGGTGGGCGTCCGGGTCAATGCCCGGTCAATGTCCGGCCAGGCTCAGTCCTCTTCCTGCTTGGTGCCGCACTCCGCATCGGCCGGGTTGACGTGGCAGCGGATGCGCTTGAGGATCTTCAAGCCGCGCTTGTCATACAGGCCCTGCTGCGTGAGCTGCATGCGGGATTCGCGCAGCAGCTGCGTGTAGCGCACGTTGTCCTGAGGCTCCAGGTCCATCCAGGCCTGCGGCGGCACGGAGGCATCGGCCCGGCGGATGAGTTGCATGACGCGGTCGAACTGGCCGGCCCAGAAGGTGCGCGCCTGGGCGCCGAAACCCGGCGGGAACTTGCTGTGCCGCACCACCATCTGGTAGGTCACCACCAGCAGCGGGAAGCGCGTGATGGCGCCCTTGCTGCCCAGGCCCTTGTGCAGCTCCAGCGGCAGGTAGGCCATGGTCGGCGCGGCCAGCATGTCCACCTGGCCGCTGTTGAACTTGAGGTGGAAGTCGGAGATGGTCGCCGGCACGGGGATGCCCTTGATGCGCTGGATCATGGCCGCCTGCGCCGGGTCGTAGGCCAGCGCAACGATGCGCTTGCCGGCCAGGGCCTCCACCGAGTTGATCTTGCGGTCCACCATGAAGGGGTAGGCGACGCCGGCCGGCGCGATGCCCACCACCTCGTGCTCGCCCTGCACCATCAGCTTGGCGACCTGCGGCGAAGGCGCCGCGAAGGTGTGGATGAGCTTGCGCAGCACCTCGTAGGTGCCGGCGATGTCCACATTGCCATTGCGCACGATGGTGGTGGCGCCCAGCGAGTCGGTCGAGGCCGCCACCGCGTTGAACTGGCGCGTGCGGAAGCCCGTGGCCAGCAAGCCGTCGCACTGCCCGGTGGTGTAGGCATTGAGCGCCTGCCCCTCGTCGTTGTAGCCCTTGAGTTCGAGCTCCACGCCTTCGCGCTGCATGGCCACGGCGAAGTCGCGCGCCAGGTTGAAGGCATCGCCCGAGGTGCCCAGGAAATCGAAGATGCAGACCTTGGTGGCGGCCTGGGCGGGCGCGGTGAGCGCGAGCGCAGAAACCACCGCGGTGGCGGTCACGGCCAGGCGCAAACAACGGCGGAGTGTCATGGGCGGGGTCCCTGTCTTTGGATGTCGGTGAATGCCATCCGATTGTCGGACCGCATGCCGGCCACAACGGGCCTCATCCCCCATCGGCGTGACAGGGGTTTCCCCAGGTTGCCGCCGCCTCGGCGCCTCACAGCTTGGTCAGCCGCTCCAGCGCGCGCCCCAGCGTGTCGGCCGACTTGGCAAAGCAGAAGCGGATGACGCCGTGGTCGCGCCCATCGGGGTAGAAGGCCGACACGGGGATGGCCGCCACGCCGTGTTCGCGGGTCAGGCGCTCGGCGAAAGCGCGGTCGCCTTCGTCGCTGATGGCGGCGTACTTCACGCACTGGAAATAAGTGCCTTCGCAGGGCAGCAGCTCGAAACGCGAGCCGGCCAGGGCCTGGCGGAAGATGTCGCGCTTGCCCTGGTACAGCGCCAGCAGCTGGGCGTACCAACCGGGCTTCTTCATGAACTCGGCCAGCGCCACCTGCGAGGGCGTGTGCACGGTGAAGACGATGAACTGGTGGGCCTTGCGGAACTCGGCCATCAGCTCGCGCGGGGCCAGGGCATAGGCCACCTTCCAGCCGGTGGCGTGGCAGGTCTTGCCGAAGCTGGAGACCACGATGCTGCGCTGAAGCAGCTCGGGGTGGCGCATCACGCTCTCATGGCGCACACCGTCGTAGACCATGTGCTCGTAGACCTCATCGGACAGCACGACGATGCCGGTGCCCTGCACGACGTCGGCCAGCGCGGCCACGTCATCGGCCGTCCAGACGCTGCCCGTGGGGTTGTGCGGGCTGTTGACGACGATCATGCGGGTGCGCGGCGTCACCAGCGCTTTCACCAAGGCCCAGTCGGGGCGGTAGGTTGGCGCCAGCAGCTCGGCGTAAACCACCCGCCCGCCCTGCAGTTCAACCGACGGCGCGTAGCTGTCGTAGGCCGGCGTGAAGACGATGACCTCGTCGCCCGGGTGCACCAGGGCCGCGATGGCCGTGAAGATGGCCTGCGTCGCGCCTGCCGTGACGGTGACCTCCGAGGCCACGTCGTACTGCGCGCCATAGAGCGCCTCGACCTTGGCCGCGATGGCCTCGCGCAGCACCGGCATGCCGGCCATGGGCGCGTACTGGTTGTGGCCGGCGCGCGCGGCCGCATCGAGCGCATCGAGCAACTCGGCGGGCGCGTCGAAGTCGGGGAAGCCCTGCGACAGGTTGATGGCGCCGCACTCCTGCGCCAGGGCCGACATCACCGTGAAGATGGTGGTGCCAACGGTGGGCAGGCGGGAATGCAAGGGGTGGGCAAAGCGGGGCATGCGCGCAGCATAGCCTTGCCACCGGCAGCGCCGTAACCACGTGTGGCAAGGGGTTGGGCAAGGGGCTGGGCACGGGCCGGTGCATGACCAGCGCGCAGGGGCGTGGCATGCTGAGCGCCATGCCACGCAGCCCCGGACAACCCCTCGCCCACCCCGCACGCCAGACCATGACACCCGCACCGCTGCAACGCGCCCTGGCCGCGCTGCTGTGTGCGGGCCTGGCGGCTTGCAGCACACCGACGGCAACGCCCAAGTCAGCATCCACGCCTTCGTCGGCACCTGCGGCCTCAGGGCCTGACACGGCCGCAGCCCCCTCCGGCAACGACACCGAGCCACAGCGCTTCGAACGCTGGCGTGCGCAGTTCCGCCTGCAAGCCCTGGCCGCCGGCATCACCGAAGCCACGCTGCGCGCCACCCTCGATGGGGCCGCCTTCCTGCCCCGCACCATCGCGCTGGACCGCAGCCAACCCGAGTTCACGCGCAGCACCTGGGACTACCTGGACAGCGCCGTGTCGGCCACGCGCGTGCGCAACGGCCAGGCCCAACTGGCCCGGGTGCGCCCCGAGGCCGATGCCGCCACCCGCCGCTTCGGCGTGCCCGGCCCCGTGCTGGTCGCCGTGTGGGGCATGGAGAGCAACTACGGCCAGAACTTCGGCGACGTGCCCGTGATCGATGCGCTGGCCACCCTGGCCTTCGAGGGCCGCCGCGAGGCCTGGGCGCGCGGCGAGCTGATGGCCGCGCTGAACATCGTCCAGCAAGGCGACATCGACGCGGCGCACATGATCGGCTCCTGGGCCGGCGCCATGGGCCAGACCCAGTTCATGCCCTCGGCCTTCCTGGCCCACGCGGTGGATGCCGACGGCGACGGTCGCCGCGACATCTGGCGCAGCCTGCCCGACGTGCTGGCCTCCACGGCCAACTACCTGCGCAAGGCCGGCTGGGTGGGCGACGAGGCCTGCGCCCCCGAGGTCACGCTGCCCGCCGACTTCCAGCCCGAGCGGGCCGACCCCGGCACCCGCCAGGACGCCGCGCAGTGGGCGGCCGAGGGCGTGCGTCTGGCTGGCGTGGCTGGGGCCGACGGCGCGCCGCTGCCCGCCATGGCCCAGGCCAGCATCCTGCAGCCCGCGGGCGTGCGTGGCCCGGCCTTCCTGGTGGGGCGCAACTTCCGCGCGGTGCTGCGCTACAACAACGCCACCAGCTACGCCTTGGGCGTGTGCCTGCTGGCCCAGCGCATCGCCGGCGGCCCCGAGCTGCAAGCGGCCTGGCCGCGGGACCAACGCGCCCTGGGCCGCAGCGAGGTCCTGGCCCTGCAAACGGCGCTCAACCAGCGGGGCTTTGCCGCCGGCCAGCCCGATGGCCTGCTGGGCCCGGCCACGCGCGCGGCCTTGCGCGGCTACCAGCGCAGCATCGGCCTGCCGGCAGACGGCTTCCCGACGGTGGAGCTCCTCCAGGCCTTGCAAGGCTTGCCCAGCACCCCGACCGCGCCCGCGCCGCGCTGAGCGGTCAGGTCAGCGCATGCGGCTGGGCGCGACGCCGAACCAGCGCTTGAAGGCCTGGGAAAAGCTCGACAGGTCGCTGAAGCCCATCTGCTCGGCGATGTCGGACAGCGACAGCGCCCCATCGGCCAGCAGCGTGCGCGCCTGCTGCTGGCGCGCGTCGGCCAGCAAGGCGCGAAAGCTCGTGCCGTCGTCCTGCAGGCGCCGCTTGAGGGTGCGTTCGCTGAGCTGCAGCAGCCGCGCCACCTGCGGCAGGTCGGGCACGCGGTCCATGGGCGCCACGCCCAGGTAGCCGCGGACGAGCTCCGTGACGCCCTGGCCGGCACGGCGCCGCGCCATCAACTGGGCACCGGCGGCTTCGCACGCGGCCACAGTCAGGGGGTTGGCCTGCGGCAAAGGCATCGACAACCAGCGGCGATCGAAGCCCAGGGTGTTGGCCGCCGCCCCGTGGCGCGGCCGCACACCGAACTGGCGCTCCAGGCGCGCCAGCAGTTCCGGCGGAGCCGCGTCGGGGCTGCGCAAGGTGAAGCGCGTGAGCACGCCGGTCTGGCCCAGGATTTCGTGCAGCAGGCGGGCGGCGGCGGTCATGTCGCGCGCCACCAGGAAGCGGCGCAGCTCCGCGGACACATCGGGCTCGCCGAAGCTCAGCACCACGGTGTCGCCATCTTCATGGACAGCGATGAGCGAGAAAGCGTAGGCCAGCGGCATGGAGCGCAAGGCCAGGCTCATGGCGTCGGCCGCGGTGGCGCTGCTGACCAGGCCCAGGCCCCAGATGCCGTAGGTGGAAAAGCTGTAGCGCAGGCCCACCTCCATGCCCAGGCCGGGCGCAGCGCCCAGGGCCTGCACGAGGCGCTCGGCGATGCGCAGTTCCTGCAAGGCGGTGATGTCGGTGTGCGGGTCGTCGAGTTGCGCGCGGCTCAGGCCGGCGGCCGACAGCAGCGCGCCGACCGGGGCGCCCCGCTCCTCGGCGAAGGCCAGCATCAGGCGGGCGCTGGCCGGGCTGCGGGTGAAGTCGAAGAAGCGCATGTGGCCCAAATCATAAAGCGGCTGGCCCCGTGCAACATTCAGGTCTGACCCTGTCCCTGCCACCATCCGACCCCAGGCTCAGGAGACCCCATGCAGGACACGCCCCCCATCCACGGCACGCTCATCATCGGCACCGGCTTCGCTGGCATCGGCATGGCGGTGGCGCTGCAGCGCAGCGGTCGCCACGACTTCCTGCTGCTGGAGCGCGCCGCGGACGTCGGCGGTGTCTGGCGCGACAACACCTACCCGGGCGCGGCCTGCGACGTGCCCTCGCACCTGTACTCGTTTTCCTTCGCGCCCAACCCCGACTGGTCGCGCGTGTTCGCCAGCCAGGCCGAGATCCATGCCTACTTGCGCGCTTGTGCCGAGCGCTTCCAGCTGCGCCCGCACATCCGCTTCCAGACCGAGGTGAGCGCCGCCCGCTGGGACGAGGCCGAGGGCTGCTGGCAGGTCACGCTGGTGGGTGGCGGGTCGCTGCGCGCGCGCGTGCTGGTCACGGGCATGGGCCAGCTCAGCCGGCCTGCGCTGCCCCGCATCCCCGGCCTGGCCGACTTCCAGGGGCCCTGCTTCCACTCGGCCCAGTGGGACCACGGCTGCGACCTGCGCGGCAAGCGCGTGGCCGTGATCGGCACCGGGGCCTCGGCCATCCAGTTCGTGCCCGCCATCGCCCAAGACGTGGCGCAGCTGCACGTTTTCCAGCGCTCGGCGGCCTACCTGCTGCCCCGGCCCGACCGCGCTTACCGCCCCTGGGAGAAGGCCCTCTTCCGCCACGTGCCTGCCGCCATGAAGCTGCACCGCGCCTGGGTTTACCTGAGCTACGAATCGCGCGCGCTGGCCTTCACGCGCCTGCACAGCCTGATGACGCTGGCCGGCGGCGTGCCCTTTCGGCGCATGCTGAAGCGGCAGGTGGCCGACCCGGTCTTGCGCCAGCGCCTCACGCCCGATTACCCGATCGGCTGCAAGCGCATCTTGCTGTCCAGCGAGTACCTGGCCACCATGGCGCGCCCGAACGTGAGCCTGGTCACCACCGGCATCCGGCGCATCACGCCCGATGGCGTGGAGACCGAAGATGGCCGCCACCACGCCGCCGACGTGCTGGTCCTGGGCACCGGTTTCGCCGCCACCGAGTTCCTGGCGCCCATGGACGTGCGCGGCCGCGACGGCATCGCGCTCGGCCAGGTGTGGTCGCAAGGCGCGAAGGCCCACCTCGGCATGACCGTGCCCGGCTTCCCGAACTTCTTCATGCTGTACGGGCCCAACACCAACCTGGGCCACAACTCCATCGTCTACATGCTGGAGAGCCAGATCGCCCACGTGGTGCGCTGCATCGACCAGCTGGACAAGCAAGGCGCGCGCAGCATCGAGGTCGACGCCCCACGCCACGACGCCTACAACGCGCACATCCAGGCCCGGCTCAAAGGCACCGTCTGGCACGGCTGCACCAGCTGGTACGTCGATGCCAACGGCCACAACAGCACCAACTGGCCCGGCTTCACCCTGACCTACCGCTGGCTGACCCGCCGCAACGACTGGGGCGCCTACCGTTTCCAGCCCCCCGCTCAGCCATTCACCTCGCCTCCTGCCACGACCCCATGAACCGCCCGACCGAACGCCGCTACCCAGACACCTCGCACGTGCGCGTGCGCAGCGTCAAATCCACCTTCCAGGCCGAAGGTGCGCTGTGCGCCGCGACCCTGCACCTGCCGCCCGACGCCACCCCCGAGGCACCGCTGCCAGCCATCCTGATGGTGGGCGGCTGGGGCAGCGTGCAGATGGCGCTGACCTCGTCCTTCGTGCACCGCTTCGTCGAAGCCGGCTACGCCGTGATGGAGTTCGACCACCCCGGCTGGGGCGACAGCGGTGGCTTCCCGCGCCAGGGCATCAACCCCTGGCGTCGTCGCCGCGTGAGCGACACCGCCCTGGTGCACCTCAAGGCCCAGCCCTGGGTCGCCGCCGACCGGATCGTGCTGTGGGGCACCTCCTTCGGCGGTGGCCACGTGGTGGACCTCGCCGGCCAGCACCCGGAGCTGCAAGGCGCCATCGTCCAGGTGCCCATGCTCGATGGCCTGGCGGCCACGCTGTCGATGTCACCACTGCGCCTGCTGCAGCTGGTGATGCTGGGCCTGATCGATGCGATCAAACCCGGGCAGCCCCTGTGCGTGCCCACCCTGGCGCCCCCGGGCGGCTTCGGTACCATGGACCGCGATGGCGCCTGGGACGCGCTGCAACGCGCCCTGGCCGCCTGGCCCGGTCGGCACTACGACAACCGCGTGGCCGCGCGCTCGGCCCTGACCATGCCCTTCTACCGCCCCTGGAAGCGCCTGAAAGACGTGCAGGTGCCCATGCTCATCCTCGGCGCCACCGGCGACACCGTCGCGCCCTTCGTGGCCGACAAGGTCGCGCGCGTGGGCAACCCGAAGCTGCAGGTGGTGGAAGTCGATGCCAACCACTTCGACCCCTACTTCGAGCCGCTGTTCCCGCAGGTGCTGCAACACCAATTGGCTTTCCTGGCGCGCGTGCTGCCGTTAGACTGACGGGATTCCGTTCTGCCCCTCCGTGAGTGCCCCCTTGTGCGTTTTGGGGCTCAGGTCGCCGCATTGCGCCCACTCACCGAACCAGGGGACGTCCGCATGCCGGGCTACCAGACCAAGCAAGAGAGCGTCGCCATCCAGGGCGCGCACGGCCTCCGCATCCAGTCGCTGCTGGACCGCCAGCAGTTCGCCGACCCCGATGGCGAGGCCGAGGCGGTGGGCATCTCCAGCGCCATGTGGCCGCTGTTCGGCCTGCTGTGGCCCTCGTCGCAAGAACTCGCCAACTGGATGGAGCGCCGGGCCACCGTGCCGCAGGAACGCATCCTGGAAGTCGGCTGCGGCCTGGCCCTGGCCAGCCTGGTCATGCACCGCCGCGGCGAAGACGTCACCGCCTCCGACTGCCACCCGCTGACCTCGCGCTTCCTGAGCGACAACACCGCGCTCAACGACCTGCTGCCGCTGCCCTACCGGCATGGCAACTGGGCCGATGCCGACGACGCGCCGGTGCGCGCAGGCCGCCCGGTGGTGGAAGGCCGCTTCGACCTCATCATGGGCAGCGACGTGCTCTACGAGCGCGACGAATCGGGCCACCTCTCGCGCTTCATCGCCCGGCACGCACAGCCCACGGCCGAAGTCCTCATCGTCGACCCGAACCGCGGCAACCGCAGCGGCTTCAACCGCCGCATGGCCGCCGAGGGCTTCGCGCTGGAAGAGGTGGACCTCAGCCACGCCCGCGAGGGCGAGGCGCCGTACCGCGGGCGCATGCTCCGGTACAAGCGCTGATCGGGCGCTGAGCGTGTGCTGAGCCCGCGCTGAACGCTCAGCGCGCCAGCTCGGCCCGCATGGCGTCGATGACGTCCTTGTAGCTGGGCTGGCCGAAGATGGCGCTGCCGGCCACGAAGGTGTCGGCGCCCGCGTCGGCGATGCGGCGGATGTTGTCCACCTTCACGCCACCGTCGATCTCCAGGCGGATGTCACGGCCAGAGCTGTCAATCAGCTTGCGCACCTTCTCGGCCTTGCGCAGCGTGCTGTCGATGAAGCTCTGGCCGCCGAAGCCGGGGTTCACGCTCATCAGCAGCACCACATCGACCTTGTCGATGACCCACTCCAGCACGTCGATCGGCATGGCCGGGTTGAACACCAGGCCGGCCTGGATGCCTTCGGCCTTGATCAGCTGCAGGGTGCGGTCCACGTGGGTGGAGGCATCGGGGTGGAAGGTGACGATGTCGGCGCCCGACTTGGCAAACGCCGTGGCCAAGGCATCGACCGGCTGCACCATCAGGTGCACGTCGATGGGCACCTTCGTGCCGTCGGCCTTGACGCTGTGCTTGCGCAGGGCCTGGCAGACCATCGGCCCGAAGGTCAGGTTGGGCACGTAATGGTTGTCCATCACGTCGAAGTGGATCCAGTCGGCGCCGGCGTCGATGACGTTGCGCACCTCCTCGCCCAGGCGGGCGAAATCGGCAGACAGGATGCTGGGGGCGATGCGGAAGGTGCGGGGAGCGGACGACATGGCGGCGGGCCTCATGGGCGACGGACGGTTGGGACAGACTCAGCCGCCATTGTAAAAAGGTCCGCCGCCTTCCTCAGTCGACCCGGCTCAGTAGCCCCAGGTGCTTTGCGGCATCAGCCACGGGAAGCTCATGTGCTTGCGCTGGCGGGCCACGCAGCGGCGCGAGGCCGTGGCGCTGTCCACGCTCTTGTCCACGGCGTAGCTGACCCACTCGGCGTAGCTGTCGGTGAGCTCCAGCGTCGAGTAGCCGGAGCTGCTGCTGTTGAAGAAGCGGATGTGCGGGTTGGCCACCTGCACCGCGGGCGCCACCAGGCCTTGCACCAGCACTTCGCGCAGCTTGGGGTCGGCGTTGGCGGCCACCATTTCGCCCAGGGTCGAGGACGTGATCGAGGGCGTCATGAACTCCGCGCCCAGGTAGTTCGAGGTGTCGATCAGGTTAGGGCTGGTGTAATCGAACTTGATGTCGCTGGCGATGTGGGTGTGCAGGTCGCCGGTGACAACCAAGAAGTTCTTCACCGCGGCCTGGCGCAGCGCGGCGCAGATGGCCGTGCGCTCGGCGCCGTAGCCGTCCCAGGCATCGACGTTGAAGGGCGTCAGCGGGCTGGCGATCGGGGTCAGCGAGAGGCGGCCGAAGTAGGTCTGGTTGCCCATGAGCTTCCAGGTGGCGCGCGAGGTGGTCAGGCCGTCGACCAGCCAGTTGTGCTGGGCCTGGCCCAGCAGGGTGCGGCCGCCCGCGTCGCCCTTGCTGCAACCCAGCGGGGCGTAGCGCTGCAGGTAGTCGCCTTCGCCGCAGGGGTGGTTGCTGCGGTAGGTGCGGTTCTCGATCATCAACAGGTCGAGGAAGCCGGCGAAGTCGAAACGGCGGTAAACGGTGAGCGCGTCGAAGGGGTGGGTGGCGTTGCTGTTGAAGCTGACGCGGGCCGGCACGTACTCGGTCCAGGCGCGCTGCGAGTCCAGCTTGAGTTGCTTGAGCAGGGCGGGGCTGTTGCCGTACTTCGGGTCGGTCGTGTAGGGGTGGTCGGGCGCGCCCAGGGTGTCGCGGGCGTAGTCCCAATAGACGTCGTTGGCCGTCTCGTGGTCGTCGGGCACACAGATGAAGGTGTGGCGCTCCATCGCGGCCTGCAGCTTGCGATCGCTGCGGATGGTGCGGTAGATGAAGCGGTAGTCGGCCAGGTCCAGCGCCACGGTGCCACCGGAAGGCAGCACCATGGTGCGGTCGGCGTAGGGCAGGCTCTGGAAGCGCGGGTCGCCGGCAGTCTCGTAAATGAAGTCGCCCAGGTGCAGCACGAAGTCCAGGCTCTCGTCGCGCGAGAGGTGGGACCAGGCGCCGTAGTAACCGTTGGTGAAATCCTGGCAGGTGGCCAGGCCGAACTTCAGGCGGCGCACGCCGTTGGGACTGGCCGGCAGGGTGCGGCAGCGGCCCGTGCGGCTGACGGTGCCGGCGTAGATGAAGCGGTAGAAGAAGCGGCCACCGGCGGGCGTGGCGGGCAGCTGGCCGTCGAGGTCCACCTTGACGGTGAAGTCGCGCTCAGGGCCGATCTGGTCGGGGCGCACCTCGGCCTGCAGCACCAACTGGCTGAACTGGGCGTCGCTGGCCACCTGCAGGTAGAGCGATTCGCTGGCACGCACTTCGCTGGCGCGGAGGTGCGTCCACAGGATCACGCCGGTGACGCTGGGGTCGGCCGAGGAGATGGACAGGTCGAAGACGCGGTCCGAGTCGGTGCGCAGGCCGGACACGTCGATGGGGTTCAGGCCCAGCTTGGCGAAGGTGGCGGCTTGCGCCTGCCAGGTGACCAGCAGGCCACCGCCCAAGGCGCCAAGCGCCGACAAAAATCCACGACGGTCCATTGTTGTGCTCCTCGGTGTGCGCGGCCGGTCTGGCCACAGACATAGTCAGTATGGGTTAGGCGGATCCTCGCCATGCCGCGTGACACCCCCATGACGAAAAGGGTCGGAAAGACGGACACCCCCCATCCGTGTGCCTAGAATGGGCCGCATGAACCATGCCGAATTCAGCTGCAGCGTGCAGCCCAGCTACCTCGAAGAGCAAAGCAATCCGGCGCGTCACGAGTACGCGTTTGCCTACACCGTCACCATCGTCAACAGCGGCACGGTGGCCGCGCAACTCATCGGCCGGCACTGGCTGATCACCGATGCCACCGGGCGCGTCGAAGAGGTCCGCGGCCTGGGCGTGGTGGGCCACCAGCCCCTGCTCAAACCCGGCGAACGCTTCGAATACACCAGCTGGGCGCGCCTGGAAACGCCGCACGGCAGCATGCAGGGCAGCTTCTTTTGCATGACCGACGAAGCCCGCTTGTTCGAGGCGCCCATCCCCGCGTTCACACTGGCGCGCAGCCAGTCGCTGCACTGATGGCGGTGTTCTCGCGGCTGGTCCGCCCTTTCACCCGCCAGGCCTGGTGGCCCCGCCCTGGCAACGGGTTCGACATCGAAGCCTTGCTGGACGCCGTCGATGCGCAAGCGGCCCCCGTGCAGCGCCACATCTGGCTGATCCGCCTGCTCGACTGGGTGCGCCGCGGCGAGCCCGTCAGCGGCATGCAGTGCGTGGTGCGGCTGCTCGACGCCTCGGCCCACCCGGCCCGGCGCGAGCGCGTGGTGGCCTTGCTGGCCGCCACCTGGCGCGACACCGACGTGGCCGCGCTGCTGGCCGACTTCGGCTTCTCGCCACGCGCGGCCTTCCTCAACGAACTCGGCGAGCGCCTGCGCGGGCGCATGCTGCCGCACAGCCCCGACACCACCGACCTGGCCGTGCTGTTCGGCATGCTCTTCAGCGATGCCGACGACGCCGACTGGCTGGCCGCGCTGGACGCCGCCACGCTCGATGGCATCGGGGCCTTGTGGCAGGAGTCGCTGGCGCACGACGCGGCGCCCTTCGGCGACCCGCATCGCGCCCCGCTGGGCTGGCGCGATGCGTTCTACGACGCCATGCTTTACCTGGCCACGCAGGTGCGGGCCATCGGCTTCTCGCCCGCGTTCAGATCGCGCATGGGCATCAGCGTGAGCCATGATTTTGACGCTGACGCCTCGCCCAACGAAGGCGATGCCAGCGCACGCGCCGCGTTCCGACAACTCACCCACGTCATCGAGCGCATGCGGGACCACGCGCTGGCCATCGCTTCGGCGCCATCGCCCGAAGCCACCCAGGCACCGACGGCCGCGCTGCTGCAAGAAGCCCAGTACCTGCGCGTGTTGCTGGACACCTGCGCCGAAGCCGCCCACGGTCTGCATGGCCACCTCGACACGCAAGGCATTTCGGTCAACCTGGTGTTCCAGATCGACCAGCTCTGCGAGCGCTGCCGCCGCATCGCGCTGCTGCTCGACGTGGTGCTGGCGCCGCAACCCGGCCCCGCCTTGCACCGCCTGGTGCTGACGCTGGTGGCCGTGGGCCGCGACCGCCGCAGCGTGCGCGCGCTGTTCTCGCAGCACACCTCGCAACTGGCGCGGCGCGTGGCCGAACGCAGCGCCGAAACCGGCGAGCACTACATCACCCGCAGCCGCGACGAGTACATGAACATGCTGGCGCGGGCTTCGGGCGGCGGCGCTGTGCTGGCAGGCACCACCTTCATGAAGTTCGTGGTGCTGTCGCTCGGCCTGTCGCCCTTCCTGGCCGGCTTCGGCGCGGGCGTGAACTACGCCGTGAGCTTCGTGCTGGTGCAGTGGCTGCACTTCACCGTGGCCACCAAGCAGCCCGCCATGACGGCACCGGCCATGGCCGCCAAGCTGGCCGATGTGCACAGCGACGAGGCGGTGGAAGGCTTCGTCGACGAGGTCGCGCACCTGTTGCGCTCACAGATGGCCGGCATCGTGGGCAACCTGATGGTCGTGGCCCCGCTGGTGCTGGGCGTGCAGGTGCTGGCCTGGTGGGTCAATGGCCGGCCGCTCATCAACGCGCACGAGGCCCACCACGTGCTGGAGACGCTCACCTTGCTGGGCCCGACGCTCTGGTACGCGGCCTTCACGGGCGTGCTGCTGTTCGCGTCCAGCATCCTGGCGGGCTGGGCCGAAAACGCCTTCGTGCTGCACCGGCTGGACAGCGCCTTGCGCTTCAACCCGCACATCCAGGCCTGGCTGGGCGAGGCGCGGGCGGCGCGTTGGTCGGCCTGGTGGCGCGAGAACGTCTCCGGGCTGGCGGCCAACATCTCGCTGGGGCTGATGCTGGGCATCGTGCCGGTGGTGGCGCACTTCGTGGGCCTGCCGCTGGACGTGCGCCACGTGACGCTGTCCACCGGCCAGGTGGCCGCGGCCATCGGCACGCTGGGCTGGCCGGTGCTGCACGAGCCGCAACTGTGGTGGTGCGTGGCCGCCCTGCCGCTGACCGGCGTGCTGAACGTGGGCGTGAGCTTCACGCTGGCGCTGCGCGTGGCGGTGCGTTCGCGCGGCGTGCGCGTCACCGACCGGGCCCGGCTGTGGCGCGCGGTGCTGCGCCGCTTGCTGCGTCAGCCCGGCTCGTTCCTGCTGCCACCGCGCTCGGCGGGATGATCAGAAGGGGGCAGGGCGTCGCCGGCCGCGGCTGGATCCGCCGCATCGGCACCGTCCTGCAGCTCGCCCTGGCGGCGCCCCGAAAACATCGTCCACCAGATCAGGAAGACGAACAGCGCCAAAGCGCCCACAGCTTCCAGCACAATCAGCGACATGGCTTGGGTTTCCGGGTGGGATGTGATGCAGCGTTTTGAAACCGTCGCGCCGCGTGGTGCGCGGTGGGTGGGCTTGGTTGGGATTGTAGGCAGCCTGGCGGGCTGTGGCAGCCTGAGCGGCCCCGGTGGGCATGGCAGTGTGGGCCCCGCCCCGGTGGTGAGCGCCCCTGGCATGCCCACGCCAACCCCGGGCACCGCACCCAGCACCGCCCTCACGCCGGAAGGCCCCAGCATGCTGCGCGCCAAGGCCCGCTGGACGCAGGCCAACTGGCGCGACCTGCCCGGCTGGGAGAACGACCGCAGCAGCGCCTGGTGGCCCGCCCTGGCCAAGGGCTGCGCCAAACCCGCGCCAGGCTGGGCCAAGGTCTGCGAGGAAGTGCGCCGCCTCGGGCCCGATTGGGGCCAACGCGTGGACGACGGCTTCGTGCGGCAATGGGTGGAAAGCCATTTCCAGCCCTGGCGCGTGACCGCCCTGGACGGCGCCAGCAGCGGCCTGCTGACCGGCTATTTCGAGCCCCTGCTGGAAGGCCGCCGCAAACCCGATGCCCGCTTTGCCTACCCGCTGCACCGCGCGCCTGCCGGCCTGGGCCAGCGCAAGCCTTTCTTCACGCGCAGCGAGCTGGAATCAACCCCCGAAGGCCGCGCCGCCCTCGCCGGGCGCGAGGTGGTCTGGCTGGCCGACCCGCTCGACGTGCTGCTCATCCAGGTGCAGGGTTCGGGCCGCATCCGCCTGCTCGACGAGCCCACGCCACAAGGTGCGCCCAAGGTCATCCGCCTGGCCTTTGCCGGGCACAACGAGCAGCCCTACACCTCGGTGGCGCGCTGGCTGGTGGACCAGGGCGCTTTCACGCTGGAACAGGCGTCCTGGCCGGCCATCCGCAACTGGGCGCAGGCCAACCCGGCCCGCGTGGGCGAGATGATGGCGGCCAACCCGCGCGTCGTCTTCTTCCGCGAAGAGGCCCTGCCCGACCCCGAGCTCGGCCCCAGCGGTGCGCAAGGCGTGCCCCTGACGCCCGGGCGCTCCATCGCCGTGGACCGCGACAGCGTGCCCCTGGGCACCCCCGTGTGGCTGGACAGCACCCTGCCGCAGACCTGGGTGGCCGGCAGCGTGCCGCCGCCCTCGCCACTGCGCAGGCTGGTCATGGCCCAAGACACCGGCGGCGCCATCCTGGGCGCCGTGCGCGCCGACTTTTTCTGGGGCTGGGGCGACGAGGCCCTGGCCCAGGCCGGGCGCACCAAGCAGCCGCTGGCGATGTGGGTGCTGTGGCCCGTGGGGCAGTGAGCCCAAACCGCCCCTGAATGGGTGCGAATTGGTGCATTACTACCCGCTTCATCGGCCAGCACGCCAGGGCATCCCGCAGCAAACTTGCACCACAAGGCATGCTGAGGTTCCCCATGGATTCGTTTTTCTGGACCGCCGGTCCGGGCTTTGACCGCAACCTGTTGCTGTACGGCGAGCACGATCCGTGGATGGTCGTGCTGTCTGTGTGCGTGGCGATGTTCGCCTCGACCATGGCCATGCAGGCCGCCATCCAGGCGCGCAGCATCCCCCAGGCACGCCTGCGCAACACCACCTTGCTGGCCGGCAGCCTGGCGCTGGGCTGCGGCGTCTGGGCCATGCACTTCATCGGCATGCTGGCCTTCCGGCTGTGCACCCAGGTGTCGTACGACACGGGCGCGACCATGCTCTCGGTGCTGCCCAGCATGGGTGCGTCCTGGATCGCCCTGCGGCTGCTCAGCCAGGAACAAGTCAAGGCGCGCGAGCTGATGATCTCCGGCGTGTTGATGGGTGCCGGCATCGGCGCCATGCACTACGCTGGCATGGCCGCCATGCGCATGGCGCCGGTGCTGCGCTACGACCCCTGGATGTTCGCCCTGTCCATCGTGGTGGCGGTGGCGCTGGCCGTGCTCGCGCTGTGGGTGCGCTTCGGCCTGGCCACGCGCTTCTCGCGCCACGGCGGGGTGTCGCAGACCCTGATGGCCGGCGTCGTCATGGGCCTGGCCATCGCGGGCATGCATTACACCGGCATGGCCGCGGCCCGCTTCATCGGCAGGCCCACCGCCGAGTTCGACCTGGCGCCCGCCAACCAAGTGCCACTGGCCCTGTCCATCACGCTGGTGACCCTGGTCATCAGCGTGATGGTGGCCGCGGCCATCGGCCTGGTCCGCTACCGCCGCCTGCTGGAAATCAACCAGGCCAAGGAAGCCCGCCTGCGCGCCATCGCCGACACCTCGATCGACGGCATCATCGTCTTCGACGAGCACGGCACCGTCCACGAATTCAACGCCGGGGCGGCGCGCATCTTCGGCCGCTCCGCCTACAGCCTGATCGGCCAGAGCGTCACCCAGATCATGGTGGAGCCCTTCCGCAGCCAGGCCATGGCGTCTTTCCCGGCCTTCCTGAACGCGATCCAGCCGTCGATGGGCACCACGCTGTCCACCCACTGCTTCCACAGCGATGGCCGCTGCATCCCCATCCAACTCGTGGTCGGCCGCACGGCGCGGCTGGAAGAACAGATGTACGTGGCCTTCGTGGCCGACATCAGCGAGCAGCAGCGCCTGGAGCGGGCCATGCGCGACAGCGAGGCGCAGTTCCGCTCGCTCATCGGCAACATCCCGGGCATTTCCTACCGCTGCCGCATGGCGCCGGGCTGGCCCATGGTGTTCGTCAGCGACGCGGCCGAGCGGCTCACGGGCTGGCCGAGCAGCGCCTTCATGGGCGCGCCACCGGAAATCAGTTTTGCCGACCTGGTCACGCCCGAGGAGGCCGAACGCATCGGGCGCATTGTCAAGCAAGCGGCCGAGACCGAGCAGCAGTTCGTGCTGGAGTTCCAGCTGCGCACCCGCGGCGGCAGCGTGCGCTGGATGTGGGGCAACGGCAGCCTGGTGCGCGCGGCCGACCACAGCGTGAAGTGGATCGACGGCGTCTTGCTGGACATCACCGAGCGGCGCCAGATGGAAGACGACCTGGTGCTGGCCAAGGAGCGCGCCGAAGCCGCGGCCCAGGCGCGCAGCACCTTCCTGGCCAACATGAGCCACGAAATCCGCACGCCCATGAACGCCATCCTGGGCTTCACCGAGGTGGTGCTGGGCGGCGAGCTGCAGAGCGCCCAACGCAAGCACCTGGAGACGGTGCACAAGTCGGCGCGCAGCCTGCTGCACTTGCTCAACGACATCCTCGACACCTCCAAGCTGGACCGCGGCGCGCTGGCGCTGGAGTCGCTGGACTTCTCCCTCGGCGACCTGGTGCAGCAGCTGTGCGCAGAGCAGTCGATCCAGGCCGGCCGCAAAGCCTTGGTGCTGCGCTGCGACATGCACGACGCGGTGGGCGACATGGTGCAAGGCGACCCGCACCGCCTGCGCCAGATCCTGCTCAACCTGCTGGGCAACGCCATCAAGTTCACCGAGCAAGGCGAGGTGGCCCTGGCCGCCACCCGCCAGGGCCACATGGTGCACTTCACCGTGAGCGACACCGGCATCGGCATCGCCCCGGACCGCCTGGACACCATCTTCGAGGCCTTCACGCAGGCCGATGCGTCCATGAGCCGGCGCTTCGGCGGCACCGGCCTGGGCACCACCATCAGCAAACAGCTGACCGAGCTGATGGGCGGGCGCATCTGGGTGACCAGCACCGTGGGCGAAGGCAGCACCTTCCACGTGTCGCTGCCCCTGCCCGCCAGCCAGGTGGCTCGCACGGAAGCACGCCGCAACCAGGCCGCCGTGCACCTGCCACCGCTGCACATGCTGGTGGTCGATGACGTGCCGCAAAACACCGAGTTGCTGAACGTCGTGCTGGGCCGCCAGGGCCACACCCTGACCGTGGCCAGCAACGGCCAGGAGGCCGTGGACCGCTTCGCCGAGCAGGTGTTCGACGTCGTCCTGATGGACGTGCAGATGCCGGTGATGGACGGGCTGAGCGCCTGCCGCGCCATCCGCCAGCTGGAAGCCCAGCGTGGCCGCGACCGCACCCCGGTGATCGCCCTGTCGGCCAGCGTGCAGGAAGAAGACCGCCAGGCCGCGATGGACGCCGGCATGGACGGCTTCGCGCACAAGCCCCTGGACCTGCCCGCACTGGCCCTGGAAATCAGCCGCGTGACGGGCGTGGCGCCACTGCCAGTCCCACCGAGCGAGGCTTCCACCGCCATGAACGACACCGACGCGGACCACCCCACGGCCGTGCGCCATCCGGAGGGCGGCGACGCCCTGTTGGTGGACGTCCAGCAGGGACTGGCCCGTTGGGGCGATGTCCTGCCCTACCACCAGGCCCTGCGCCGTTTCGCGCAGGAACAGGCCGTCTGGCTTGACGCGGCGGAACACCAGCAAGCCCCCGACACCATCGCGCAGGCGCAAGCCACCGCCCACCGCCTGCAAGGCGCGGCCGCCAACCTGGGCCTGGTGGCGCTGGTCCAGGCCGCACGGCGCGTCGAGCGCGGCAACGCCGACACACCCTCCACCCAACGCGGCCAGGCCTGGCGCCAGCTGCGCCAAGTGCTGCACGACACCCTCGCGGCCGTGCAGGACACCATGCCCCCCGCGTTGCACACGCCCGCTGCGGCCAGCGGCGATGCCCCGCCGTCGGACCCCGGCCAGCCAGCGGCCGCAGACACCGCCCTGGTCCAGCTGTGGACACACCAGGCCCAGCGCCTGCGCCAGGCCTTTCATCGTGGAGAATGCCTGGAGCCGCTGTTCGCTCAGTTCTGCGCCTCGGTCCGGCCCCATGCCACAGGCCCCGCCTTGCGCACCCTGCAAGCCCTGGAGCAAGCCAGCGAAGACTTCGACTTCGAAGGCGCCGTGGCGGCCCTCGACCGACTCCAATCTCACCTGACGCCCAGCAGGAGCGAAGATGCCGTACTCTGACCGCGAGGTTCGCCCCACGCTGCTCATCGTCGATGACGAGCCCACCAACCTGCAGGTGCTGCGCCAGATCCTGCAGACCGAGTACCGCCTGCTGTTCGCCCGCGACGGCCACAAGGCGCTGGAGCTGGCCCGCTCCGAGCGCCCGGACCTGATCCTGCTGGACGTGATGATGCCGGGCATGACCGGCCACGAAGCCTGTGCCGCGCTCAAGGGCGACCCCGACACGCGCAGCATCCCCGTGATCTTCGTGACCGCGCTGGCCGAGACCGACAACGAGGCCCTGGGCTTCGAGCTGGGCGCGGTGGACTACATCGTCAAGCCCGTCAGCCCGCCCATCGTCAAGGCCCGCGTGCGCAACCACCTCTCGCTGGTGCGCATGGACGAGCTGATCGAGTCGCGCATGCAGATCATCGAGCGCCTGGGCCGCGCCGCCGAGTACAAGGACAACGAGACCGGCCTGCACGTCATCCGCATGAGCCACTACGCACAGACGCTGGCCCTGGCCGCCGGCTGGTCACCCGCCGCCGCCCAAGAGCTGCTGACCGCCGCGCCCATGCACGACATCGGCAAGATCGGCATCCCCGACCACATCCTGCGCAAGAACGGGCCGCTGTCGCCCGAAGAGTGGGACGTCATGCGCACCCACCCGCGCATCGGCGCCGACATCATCGGCGAGCACCCCTCGTCCATGCTGCGCCTGGCCCGCGAGATCGCGCTGCACCACCACGAAAAGTGGGACGGCAGCGGCTACCCGCACAAGCTCCAGGGCGAGGACATCCCGCTGGCCGCGCGCATCGTCAGCATCGCCGACGTGTTCGATGCGCTGACCACGGCGCGCCCCTACAAGCACGCCTGGACGGTCGAAGACGCCGTCGTGCAACTGCAGAAAGACAAGGGCGGCCATTTCGACGCGCACCTGGTCGATCTGTTCGTCGCGGCCTTGCCGGAGATCCTGGAGATCCGCGAGCGCTGGAAAGAGTGAGGCCCAGCGCCGGGGCTCACGCGGCTTTGCCATGAGGCAGCGCCGCCACCGGCATGGCGCTGGGCATGGCATTCAGCACGGCGTGCGCCAGCGGCATGCTCAGGATGAGCTGGGTGCCCTGCCCCGGCTCGCTGCGGATCTGCAACCAGCCGCCGTGCTGGCCAGCACACGCCCGCATGCCCGGCACACCGTGGGCATCGAAGCGCTCGAAGGCGCTGGGCGGCGCACCGCGGCCGTTGTCCTTGACCAGCAGGGTCAGGTCACCCGGCTTGGCGCACACCCGGATGAGCACCTCGGTGGCCTGCGCGTGGCGCGCCACGTTGGTGAGCATTTCCTGGAAGATCCAGCAGGTGGCCGCCGCGTGCGCCCCCTGCGGCGCGGGCACATCGGGGTCGATGTCGATGGACACCACGCAGCGCAAACCGCTGCGCTCGGTGAAATCCTGCACCTGCCATGCCAGGGCGGCCCACACGCCCTGCTGCACCAGGACAGGCACATGCGGCGCGGCGGACGGGGTGGGCAGGGTGGGCGAAGGCATGGCGAGCGGCTCGATGCAAGCACCGTGCCACCGCGGCCTTCAATCCATGCTCAGCGCGCCCAGGCCTGCTTCAGCGCCTCGCCCAGGGTGTCGTGCGCCTGGGCGGCCTCGGGCAGGAAGCGGCCCATGTTGATGAAGTCGTGGATGACGCCCGGCCACTCGCGCACCACCACCGGCACGCCGGCTTCGCGCAGGCGCGTGGCGTAGAGGTGGCCCTCGTCGGTGAGGGGGTCGCACTGCGCCAGGCCGATCCAGGCGGGCGCCACGCCGGTGTGGCTGGGCGCATGCAGGGGCTCGCGGTGCCAGCGCTCGCGCTGTGCACCACCCTGGGTCTGCTTTTCAAACCAGTGCATCAGCTCCCAGCTCAGCAGGGTGGAGCGCGAGTACGTCATCAAGGACTCGGTCTTCATGCCGAGCTGCACCGAGGGGTAGAACAGGGCCTGCAGCGCCAGCGGGATGCCGGCGTCGCGCGCCATCAGCGCCGTCGATGCGGCCAGCGTGCCGCCTGCGCTGTCGCCGCCCACCGCCATGCGGGTGGCGTCCAGGCCGCGGGTGTGGCCGTGATCGGCCAACCATTGCAGGGCGGCAAAGCTGTCGTCCAGGCCAGCGGGGAATTTGTGCTCGGGCGCCAGGCGGTAGTCGATGGCCACCACCGCGCCGCCGCTGCGCTGCGCCAGCACGGTGCACATGGCCTCGCAGGTGTCGATGCCGCCGATCACGAAACCACCGCCGTGCAGGTAAAGGAACACCGGCAGGTCGGGCGCCTGGCTGGCGGCCCACAGCCGCGCCGGGATCTGTCCGACCGGGCCGGGGATGTGGAAATTCTCGACCCGCGCCATGGGCAAGGGCGGGAAGGCCGTGGCGCCCACGCCCAGGCTGTAAGACCGCCGGGCCTGCGCCAGCGGCTGTTCGTAGATGGGCGGGAATCCAGCGCGTTTGACGCTGTCCAGCAAGGCCTGGGTGGCCGAGGAAAACACCGAGGGGCCGCCGTTGGCGGGGGCCGAGCCGGGCATCGAGGTCATGCGTGTCTCCGTGTGGGGTCGTGATGAGAGCGTGATGGGGGCGTGGTGCCGCTCATGGCGCGGTGACGCGGATCTCCAGTTGCTCCGACTGGCTGTCGTCCACATCCCGCGTGGACAGCGTACCGGATTGCGACCGCTGCACGCGCCCACCGTTGCGCGCCACCACCACCCACTCGCCCAGGGGCACGCTCACGGTGCTGGCCAGCTCGGTGCGGCGGGTCTGGCCATCGGGGTCGAGCTGGCCGCCATAGGCCGAGCCGGGCTGCACCGGCTGGCGCGACTGCGCCTCGATGTCCACCACCACGTCGCGCCCACCCGACCAGCGTGGCGTCACGTGGATGCCCTCGCCGACGTCGATCCAGACCGTCTGCGGCAAGGCCGTCACGCCCGGCGCACCTGCCGGCCCGTAGCCGCCGAAGCGGGTCTGCCCTTGCTGCTGCGCCGTCGGGCTGAAGGCGAACTGCCAGGCCGTGACCGATTGCGAGCGCCCCATGTACAAGCGCGCCCGCCCGCCGTTGAGCACCATCACCTGCTGGACGCTGCTGCCCTGGGACTCGGTGCGCACCGTGCCCGCCGTGATGCCAGCCTGCCCGATGACGCCGCGGCGGCTGTCGATGATGACGCGGCCCACCTCGATGCCCGCCTGGCGTTGCGTGCTGGCGCCCTGGCCACCCACCCGCCACTCGACCAGCAGGTTGCGCTGCGGCAGCCCATCGCGGGGGCCGGCCTGGGCCGCCCCGCCGAGCCCCAACCACCCTGTCATCAGCAACCCGGCCCATGCCACAGCCACGCGTGTTGTCATCTGCCACCTCCTGTGGGCGCAGCACGCGCCCGATGTCCTGGTGATGTTCGCTCATCGCTCACCGCGCGAACCCACGCAAAAGCGTGCAACAAGCACGCTCCGGGCGTTCATTTCCACCTGTCAAAAAAGTCCGGCATCGGCGAAGCTCTTGCCAAGACCCAACAGGTCGAAGAACGTTCACTCTGCCACGCAAACTGCGCCTGCCTGCGCCGTGGTGGTGATTCAATTGCTTTGCATCGGATTGGAGGCCGTCACATGCAGCTCGAAGCCCTGTTCAAACAACCCCAGGCCCTGCCGGCCATCCCCAAGATCGTCCATGAGCTGATCGACAGCTTCAACAACCAGGACGTCTCCATCGACGACATCGCCAAGAAGCTGGCGGCGGACCCGGTGCTGTCGGCCCGCCTGCTGCGCCTGGCCAACTCGGCCTATTACCATGTGTCGCGCAGCATCGGCACCGTCAACGAGGCGCTGTCCATGCTGGGCTTCGTCACCGTGCGCACGCTGGTGATCAGCTCCGGCCTGACCGGCGGCTACAAGTCCATGCCCGGCATGGACCTGAGCAAGTTCTGGCGCTACAGCCTGCACACCGCCGCGGTCTCGGGCTGGGTGGCCAAGAAAACCGGCGTCAACGGCGACCAGGCCTTCACCGTGGCCCTGATGCACGCCATCGGCCAGTTGGTGATGCACGCCGCCATGCCCGAGCAGATGCTGCAGGTGGACAAGCTGGCCTCGCCGCTGGACTGCCGCCGCCTGGACATGGAGACCACCTCGTTTGGCTACAACTTCTCGGCCGTCGGTGCCGAGCTGGCCCGCCAGTGGCGCTTCCCCGTGAGCTTCGCCCAGGCCATCGCGCACTACCCCGATCCCCTGGCCCACGAGCCCTTCGACCCGGTGGCCGCCGTGATCCACATCGCGGCCTGGCGCGCCCGTGCCGAGCACAACGGCCTGCAAGCCGCCGAGATGGCCGCCACCGTGCCCGCCGACGTCTGCAAGAAGCTGGGCTTGAACCCCGAGACCCTGCTGACCGAGATGCCCCCCCTGACCGAGCTGTCGGAAGGGCTGGAGTCGATGCTGGGCTGAGCGCCAGCAGCTCACGCCCTCAGATCGCCAGAGGGTCCACGTCCACCGCCCAGCGGATCAAACCGCTGCGGCGGTGCTGTTGCGCCTGGGCCAGCCACACGGCCTGTGCCTCGCTCAGAAAACGCTGCAGCACGGCGCGCTGGCCGCACTCGATCATGAGCTGCGCCCGCTCGACGTTGGCCACGCGCTGCACCGGCGTGGGCACGGCCGGGTAGAGCATGAGGCCTGCGGCCTCGGGCGTTTGCGCCACCAGGTCCTGCACCGCGGTCGCCGCGGCCTCCAGGAAGCCCTGCGCGGCCTCCTGGGTCTTGCCCTCGGCGCGCAACATGGCCAGGCTGGCGTAGGGCGGCAGACCGGCCATCTGGCGCTCCTGCAGTTGGCGCGTCGCGAAGGCCGCGAAGTCATAGCGCTGCAGCGCCTGGTAGAGCGGGTGGGTGGCGTGCCAGGTCTGGACCCACATCTCGCTGTGGCCGGCCACGTCGGCATCGCGTCCGGCCCGGCCCGCAGCCTGCAGCAAGAGCGCGAACTGGCGCTCGGCCGCGCGGAAATCGCTGGCGAACAGGGCCGCGTCCGGGTTCACCGCCGCCACCAGGGTGATGCGGCGGAAGTCGTGGCCCTTGGCCACCATCTGCGTGCCCACCAGCACGTCCACCTCACCGGCATGCACGCTGGCCAGCTGCGCTTCCAGCGCGCCCTTGTGCTTGGTGACATCGGCGTCGATGCGGCCGACGCGGGCGCCGGGCAGGGCGGCGGCAAGCTGCTCTTCCAGGCGCTCGGTGCCCCGGCCCACGGGCTGGATGTCCTGGTTGCCGCAGTCGGGGCAGGCACGCGGCACGCGCTCCGAGAAGCCGCAATGGTGGCAGCGCAGGGTGCGGTCGGCCTTGTGGAAGACGCGCCAGGCGCTGCAGTGCGGGCAACCGCTTTTCCAGCCGCAGTCGCTGCAGTGCAGCACGGGCGCGTAGCCGCGGCGGTTGAGCAGCACCAGGCTTTGCTCGCCGCGCTCGACGCGCTGCGCGATGGCGTCCAGCAAGGGGCGTGACAGGGGCGGCGGCTCCTGGCCCATGGTGGCCTTGAGCACGTGGTTCTGGTCCAGCAGGCGCACGCGCGGCATGTCGCCACCGCCGATGCGCTCGGGCATGTCCAGCCGCAGGTAGCGGCCACTGCCGCCCTCGGCCACGGGCAGGGCGTTGTGCCAGCTCTCCAGGCTGGGCGTGGCCGAACCCAAAATCACCGGCACCTTCTCCAGGTGGGCGCGGTAAACGGCCAGGTCACGGGCCGAGTAGCGCGCGCCGTCCTGCTGCTTGTAGCTGGGGTCGTGCTCTTCGTCGACGACGATCAGGCCCAGGCGCGGCAGCGGCGTGAACACCGACAGGCGCGTGCCCAGCACCAGGTCGGCGTGGCCCTGCAGCGCCATCACCCAGTTGCGCAGGCGCTGGGCCGGCGTCAGGCCGCTGTGCAGCGAGACGATGCGCCGACCGGCGAAGCGCTCGGCCACGCGGGCCTCCAGCTGCGGCGTCAGGTTGATCTCCGGCACCATCATCAGCACCTGCTGGCCGGCATCGAGCGCACCTTGCGCCTGGCGCAGGTAGACCTCGGTCTTGCCGCTGCCGGTGCTGCCCCACAGCAGGAAAGGCCGGGCGCCGCCCGCGGCCAGGGCGCGCAAGGCCAGGGCCTGCTGCGGGCTGAGTTCGGGCAGGGTGGCTGCACCGGGCACATCGGGCACATCGGCGGCCGGGGTCGCCAGGGCCTTGTCCAGGCGCTTGAGGCGGCGCTGCAGCTGCACCGCGTCCAGCTGGCGCAGCTCGGGTGGCAACACCATCAGCGCCATCTCGCCCAACCCACGCTGGTAATAGGCCGCGGCGAAAGCGACCAGCTGGCGCCAGGTCGGCGGCAGGACCGGCAAGCCGTCCAGCACCTCGATGACGGCCTTGAGGGACCCGGTGGCCAGCGCAGGCGCGGCCGCATCCGCCGGGTCGCCGAGCACCTGCGCCGTCCACACCACGCCCGTCACCACCCGGCGCCCCAACGGCACCCGCACCAGCGTGCCCGGCGGCAAGGGGGTGGCGCTGAGGTAATCGAGCACGCCCAGCAGGCCGCTGTGTTGCGGCGCTTCCACCACCACGCCCAGGCGCACGGCGGCTTCGTCAAGGTGGGAGTCGGGGGGCGTCATGCGGGGCGGGATGTCGGAAAAATTCTGACAAATGCGTGAAGAGGATGGGCCAAGTGCTTGATTTTCTGAGGGGACACCCTTATCCACGGGGTCTGTGGATAACTTTGTGGGAAAGCTTTGTAAACGCTCGCTAAATGCTTGTCACGCCGTCGTTTGGGACAGATTGCCTCAGAAAGAGGCAGCGCGATCGGCTCTATGTGAATCAATGACTTAGCGGTGGTTTGCGTGCATCACACCGCCCTCACCCTGCTGCCCCAGGACCATGCGGTGGATCGCCCCTCGGTGGGGATAAGTGCGTCGCGAGTCATCAAAATCAAGGGTTTTCCCTAGTTGCTCAGAGCCCTACACGGCTTGTCGGTGTCCGTGAAGCAGTTCACGGATGGCGACCACTCGCGAAATGGCCCCGCTTGTGCGCCCCGGACGCGACCGGGGCCCCTTCGCGTGGCCAAAACACCGCAGTGGCACGTCGCCACCAGGGGCCGCGAGGGCGCGCCACCACCGTGCGCCGCAATTGTGCGTCGGATCGGCGCGGAATCCGCCCCGACACCGGTCCGCCCCACCCTCCGGCAAAGGCAGCGCCCGCCCGCAGGCGTCGCATCGCCCCCCGTTTTCAGGCCTGACTTGGCGCTGTTACCAAATGCAGCACTGGAACTGCCCCCGCTAAACCATTGATTCACATGGCCTGGTCCCTTTGGATCAATCTGTGGATAACTTTGTGGGGAACCTCGGGGACTTCTGCGAGCGTCCACCAGGCCCCGGGATTTCCCCTGAAAGATCAACAGGCGTTGCATTGGCACATAAGTCAATCAAATCAATGACTTGCGTCAGCACCTCTGGCGCTCCAAGGGGGTTGACAAGGGCGCAGAATTGCACTTCACCGCACGCTTCTTTTTGGGGATAACTGCCCCAGGCTGGCGCATGTTTCCGCCCGATCTGCCTTCAGGAAAACTGACGCACCCAGGGGCTTGCGTCATCTGACGACAAAATGAGCCACATGCCGTCCCTTGAGCGGGGGTGTCCGTGCACGGCAGGCCGCGACGGGCACACGCAAAGGCTGACGCTCGGGTTATGCTAGAGCGCGCGTTCGTGCACAGACACACAAGCAGGCTCACCTGCTGACCTGGGCCAAGCGCGTCACAAATCCACCCAGACCCTAGCGAGACAAACCATGAGCTTCTCGATCGAATCCAAACTCGGCGACCTGCTGGACAACGAAACCACCAAGGCCATCCTGGAAAAG
>Ga0209107_10000053_pt1 | contig 70136 bp, 59 predicted proteins | sample LakErihyJuly2011_2_FD_187460 | JGI IMG/M metagenome (GOLD analysis project Ga0209107, IMG submission 187460) | Freshwater microbial communities from dead zone in Lake Erie, Canada - CCB hypolimnion July 2011 (SPAdes) (version 2) | ecosystem: Environmental > Aquatic > Freshwater > Lentic >...
TGCTCTCGCCATTGACGAAGCCGCTGTAGCTCACGCCATTGCCACCGCTGTAGCCCAGGCCGTCGTAGGTCTTGCTGGCGTTGCTGGCCGTCACCGTCAGCGTCGCGGGCGTGACGCCCAAGGCGCTGCCATTGCCCGCCGCCTGCACGAAGGTGTAGTTGCCATTGTTGGCGCTCACGCCACTGCCGTTGATGGCGTAACTGCCCACCGCGCTGCTGCCCGTGGCCGTGGTGGCAAAACTCAGGGTGCCCGTCGTGGCACTGTCCAGCGTCTCGCCATGGACGAAACCGGTGACCGTGCCGCTGAAACCCGGGTTGCTGGCGCCATAGGTGCGCGTGGCCGCGCCGGCCGTGTAGGTCAGCGTCGCCGGGTTGACCGTCAGCGAACCGTTCACGTAAGCGATGCTGTAGTTGCTGCCGACCGTCAAGCCGGACGGCACGATCGTGTAGGTGCCGGCGTTGACCGCCCCCTGGCCGCTGCCGCCATAGCTCAGGCTGCCGCTCAGCACGCTGCTGTCTTCGCCATTGACAAAGCCGCCGTAGCTCACGCCATTGCCACCGCTGTAGCCCAGGCCATCGTAGGTCTTGCTGGCGTTGCTGGCCGTGATGGTCAGCGGGGCCGGTGTGATGTTGGCGGTGGTGGTGATGCTGCCGCCACCAGACACGACGTAGTTGCCCGCATCGGCCCCCGTCAAGCTCACCCCCGACACGTTCACGGTGATGCCGTTGCCCACGCCCGCCGAGGCAAAGCCCCCGGTGGCACTGACGGTGACCGCATCGCTGCCGACGATGCCGCTGCCCGTGACGTTGGCCGCCGTGGTGCCGTCGTACACCTTGCTGCCCGCCGTGAAACTGCTGATCGTCTTCGGCGTGATCGTGTACGTGCCCTGGCTGTAGTAAGCCACGGCGTAGGTCGTGCCACCGCTGGTGTAGCTGGTGGGGTTGCTGGCCGCGCTGCTCAACGAGGTGTAGCTGCCGATGTTCTTGCTCGGTGTCAGGAAGCTCAGTGCGCCCAGGCTGCCGATGGTGAAGCCGCCAGGGCCGCCCAGGAAGGTCGGTGTCAGGCCCGTGGCGGCGGTGCTGCCGTCGTACACGCGCGTCGCGCTGTCGGTGAACACGTACAGCGGGTTCATCGCCATGCTCACCACGTTGTAGCCCGCAGAGGTGTAGCTCTGGTTGCCACCCGGGATGACCATGGTGCCGCAGTTGGGGTAGCCCGGGTTGCACGGCGGGCTCTGCGTGAACACGGTGGACTTGTTGTTGCCGTTGATGCGGAACAGCATGTGGGCCACGCTGGGTGCCCAGAACTGCACGCGCGCCTGGCTGCCGTTGTTGACCAGGCCCAGCGCCCCGAGCGGGTCCGCCAGGTTCTGCGCGTCCACGACGATGGCGCCAGTGGTGCTGGACGTCTTGAAGGTGGTGACCGTGCCGGAGTTGGCCTCGACCCCGAAGCCGAACACCTTGTCGTAGTTGGTGCCGCTGCCCGGCCCGCCACTGACGCCGCTCATGTAGAGCGTGCCGCCGCCCGTGTCCACGGTGGCCCCGGACAGCACGTAGATGCCGCCTTCCGTCGCGGAATAAGAGCCGCTGTTCGTGGCCGTGCTGCGCCCATTGAGGGTGATGTCACCACCGCCGGAGGTGATCGACACGTTCCGGCCGATCTGCACCGCGGGCGCGCCGCTGGCGGTGTTCAAGGCATAGCCAATGCCGTAGCTGGTGGCCGAGGTCTTGTTGCCCCCAGCTCCGCCAATGAGGATGCGCCCGCCATTGGACGCCAGGTTGGCAGCGACGCTCACCCCGCCGAGCGCGCTGCTGGCGTTGTTCGCCGCGCTCAGCGTGATGCCCAACTGGCCGCTGGTGGACGTGATGGCGCTGTTGACGAAGATGTTGCGATCAGCACGCAGCGTCAGCGTGGCGTTGCCTCCGCTGGTCTTGGCGATGGCGCTGGACACCGTGATGTCGCCGCTGCCCGAGGCCCCGCCGCCATAGCTCGCGTTGCTGGACTGGGTGCTCACCGTCACGCTGGTGCCGCCATTGAGCGAGGTGACGATGTTGCCGGCCGCCGTCGCGTTGATGACGTAGTCGAAGGGGTCGATCAGCCAGGTGCCGCCCAGGCCGGAGCGGGCCCCCGCCTGCACATTCAGCCCTTGCAAGGTGTCCACATGGGCCGCAGACGTCTCGATCTGCCCGCCGTTGCCGGCCACGGGCGCCGTCGCGTCGATCTCCCCACCCACGGTCAACTGGCCATGCGCCATGTCGCCCAGCAGCAGGATCTCGCCGCTGGCGCCGGAACTCAGCGTGCGCGCGCGCAGCACGCCCGTCTGGTTGATCACCGAGCGGCTCAAGGCATCTGCCGCTTGGGCGGTCATCCAGATGCGACCGCCATCGGCCTGGACAACGCCGCCGTTGGCGATCAGCCCATCGAGCGCGCCCTTGCTGACCTGCAGCAGCACGCTGCCGCCCACGTCCAGCGTCACGTCCTGGCCGGACGCCAAGGCCACGGCACCGCCATCGGCCTGGATGCTGCCGGTGTTCACCACCTGTGCGGCGATCAGCGCCACCATCCCACGCTCGCGCGCCACGATGGCGCCCTCGTTGCGCACCGACGCCAGGCTCTCACCCACCAAGTGCACGCGGCCCGCCATGAAATCGGCATCGCTCATGGACAAGGTCGAAGCGAGCAGCCCCGCGGTGTCCACCCGGGCGCCGGCGCCAAACAGCACGCCATTCGGATTGAGCAGGTAGACCTGGCCATTGGCCAGCAACTGCCCCTGGATGCTGGAGGCCTCGCTGCCCGTCACGCGGTTCAGGGCCACGGCCGTGGCCGAGGGCTGCACGAACCTCACGGTCTGGCCGGCCCCGATGTTGAAACTGTCCCAGTTCGTCACCAGGCGTTGGCTGCCCTGGTTCACGGTCAGGGTGCTGCCACTTTGGCCGATGCTGCCCTGCCCCTGGGTGATCTGCCCCCCGGTGGGCAAAGGCGCGCCCGCCCAGGCGGCGGTGCCGGCCAGGGCCAACACACCCGCCGCCAGCGTTGACAGGCGTCCGGCACGGCCTTGCTTGCCTCGCGCGGGCCGACTTTCGGCGACGGGCACCCAGGCCTGGGTGTGTTCCGACCAGATCAGTCGATAGACGCGGTTCATCGAGGCGTGCATGGCGAACTCCTGCTTGCATGCTTGTGCAAGGAGATCGGTCCATCCAAGGGCCACACACTGCGCCGGATCGTGCCTCCTTGCACGCCTCACCGGGCGTCAAGCCTGGGACTGCGGCACGCAGCCTTGTCCCATCTCTGCTCAACGCTTCGGTTATCGGTTTTTTCAGTTCGAAACTTGACCCGCCGAAGGCACATGCCGCGCATCCCCCGGCGCAAACGTGCACGATGTCACGCCAACGGGGGGCGCAGGGGGCGCAGACCCCGGCCAGCCCCCCTGGGCTCAATCCTGCGGCGTTCGCTCCAGCCGGCCGGTGTCGAAGCCTTGCTGTGTGAGGCGGCCCAGCAGGGCCTCGTAGGCCTGGGCGTCCACCTGCGGCGTGCGCGACAGCACCCACAAGAACTCGCGGCGGGGCTCGCTCACGGCGACCAGCTGGTAGCGCGCGTCCAGGTCGATGACCCAGTAATCGCCCCAGACCATGGGCAGGAAAGACAACCACGCCGGCGCGAAACGCACTTCCAGCTTGGGCGATGTGGCGGCGCCGATTTGCCGGGCCTGGCCGATCGCTTCGATCGTGTCGCCCTGCGCCGTGCGGCAGCGGTTGGCCACCTGCACGGTGCCGTCGCCCTGCAAGGCGTACGCGGCCGAGGTATTGCGCACACATTTGCGCTGGAAGCGGTTGGGGTACTTGGCGATCTCGAACCAGGTGCCCATGTAGCGCGGCACGTCGAGCGTGGCGATGGGCGCGACGATGGGCGTGGCGATGGGCGTAAAGGGCTGCGCCACTGCGACCTGCGCGTGCACAGCCCACAATGCGAGTGCCGCCGCCCGCAGTTTCAGTGAGGAAGAGGGTGTGTTTGGCATGGGAACGCAGCTTAGCGCGCCAGCCCCAGCGGCTTGGCGCGAGGCCTGCCATCCCCCCGGCGCCTGCGTTGACACTGAAAGTGCGGAGCGCCGCGCGCCAAGTGCCATCGGCCGCGCTTTTCGCGACAGCGTCCGCGCTTTTTGCGCCACCACTGCCACGGGACGTGCCGTGGTCGTCGCTTTTCGCGACAAGGTCGGCGCAGCGCGACCCAGCCAACGGGTCGGAAAGTGCCACGCGCCGCGCTTTTTGCGACAAGGTCCGCGCTTTGTGCGACACCACCGGCGCTGGAAGTGCCACGGCCGTCGCTTTTTGCGACAAAGCATGGGTCAGAAAGGGTGGCGGGCGGCACTTGGAGTCTCACTACACTGGGCAGCCCTGCCCCGTGGACACCCATGACCGACGCCACCGCCCTGCCCGCCTTGCCCGATCTCAGCGACCAGGCCCCCTCGCACTGCAGCGCCTGTGGCGCGGCCTCGCCGCAGCCTTTGGGTGACAAGGACTTCGCCTACAGCTGCAACGACCACTTCGCGGGCACGGCGCAGTTCCCGCCAGCCCACGCCCCCGTGCGCTACCACCGCTGCGGCAGCTGCCAGTTCACCTTCACGGCGGCGCTGGACGGCTGGTCACCGCAGGACTTCCAAGCCCACATCTACAACGCCGACTACGTGCGCGCCGACCCGGTGTTCGCCGACGTCCGCCCCACGCGCAACAGCCAGATGGTGGCGGCCCTGTGGAACCGCGCCCTGGAAAGCAGCGTGGTGCTGGACTTCGGCGGCGGCGACGGCACCTTCGCGCGCCGCCTGCAGGCCCTGGGCCACCGCTGCCACACCGTGGACCCCTTCCACGGCGAAGACACGCCCGCGCTGCTGGACAGCTACGACCTCATCACCTGCTTCGAGGTCATCGAGCACGTGCCCCATGGCGACCTCGATGGCTGGTTCACCACCCTGCTCGGCCACCTGAGCCCGCAAGGCACCGTGCTGCTGAGCACCGAGTTGCTGGACGCCGACATGGCGCTGAGCAACTGGTACATCGCCCCGCGCAACGGCCACATCAGCCTGTGCACCGCGGCCAGCCTGCGCGCCCTGGCCGCGCGCCATGGTTTGAGCGTGTTCAGCATCAACCATGAGATGCATGTGTTGCGCAGGGTGTGAGGGTTTGAGGGGCTGGCCTTGACCAAACCATCGGCGAACAGGAAGAGCGGGTTGGGTCGTTCAGTGCCAATGTCTGGTGGAGGTTGGTAGCGGTCGCCCCTAGCGGGGCTGACGGCCGGCAGCAATCGACCCAAGGCTGCCGAACAGCCAGGTCAACGAACAGGCCGGGAGCGGTCGGTCGGCGCAACCAGCGGTCGACGAGCCGTCCAGCCTGTAAGCGGGTCCAATCGATTGCGTCGCATTGGCAGCGGCTCCCAACAGCCTGGCGCGCTGTCGCCGCCAGCGCTGCAGCGCGATGCAATGCTGCCGCCCGCAACTCCTCGGGGTCGCTGAGCTGGCAGGCGTTTGGCACGGATGGCGGCGGCTAGTTCACCCAGCCGCCGCGCAGGTTCGGTGCTCAGCTCCAGCGTAGGCTCTCGTCGGTGAACAAATGGACGGGCACATCGGCATTGAGGGCGTAGACGTACCAGGTGGGGTAGGGCTGGAGATACATCCCTTATGTAGCCACGAGGCTCGACTGGCCGTGCCGCCATTCAGTTTCAAAACCTGACCTTCGCGCTGGCCCTTCGCACATTTAGGCAGCTTCCGCGACCTCCACCATCTCATCAAAGTGTTTTTTGTCCACCTCTTCAATCCAATTTAATATATTACCAACAACACTATGACTCTCACCCGCAAGATTCTCGGCTGACTCCTCGGTGATTTCAATAACATCACTGTGAGAGTACTTGTTAATAAACCTGTAAATCTTTTCCTTAAGCTCCGGAGTTGTCACGGTGCAGCCAGTTAGACCCGCGTCCATGAGTGCACTCACATCGCTCCGCCCTTTGGGGAATTTGAAGGCAAAGAACGACTCCAGCAGCTTTCTAGCGAGATTGGCAGTCATGAATGCCTCATCGCGATTTAAGGTCATTTGCGCCTTGTAGGCATAGAGCTTCTTGAAGATGTAGTGATACTCGGAGCCATAATTCTTGAGTGACTCGTCAGCATCAACAAGCGATGAATGGCGGGGAGTGCCTGGAGGGGCGTCAAGCCTGTAGAAGAATGCGACAGAGGGTTTGTCCCTTTTCACCCTATTCCTGTTCGTCGCCGCAAACCAATCTCTCACCAACTTGAAATAGGTGAAGTTGTGGGTGAGAACAAACAATTGCTTGGCATCAATGCACTGAGTTTTCAAGAACGAATACGCGTGGAACAAGTGATTGGAATCAAAGCTTGAGACAGGGTCATCCACCACAACAATTGTTTCCGTGATGTTATTTCCATTCTCCCTCAGCTTCGTGATGAAGTAAACAAAGGCAATCGCGGTCTTCTCACCCTCGCTCAGATTTCCGTCATGCTCCCCTACTCCATTACGGATAATTTCATAACCCTTCTTTTCTTGGTTGAAGCTCAGGCAAAGTTCCGTACGGCCGATAAAGCGATGCAGCACGTCATTGAATTCCTTGGCTCCAACGGTCTCGTTGGATAGCAGTGCCTCAAGGTCGCCGACCTTCACCTGAAGCTCATCAATCGCATTCTTGTCGGTGTTGGCTGCTTCCTGCAAAGCATTGCACTGCTTTTCATTGCCAGCATAGTCAAACTCTTGGATTTCTGCCGCCGCAAAGTGAAGCTCAAGTACTTTCTTGGCTTTCGAGGTTTCCGCACTGAAGTTGTCGGTCTTGTTGTTGTGCCTCTGAACGAGGGCAACAACGGACGACAGCACTGCATTGAAAGCCGTCACATCACCTTCAATCACGTCCGTTATCTGAATATCGGTTTTGGCAGGGTCTGTGATTTTCGCCTTGAGAGCCCCCCGCCAGCCTTCAATCTGTTTATTGATTTTCTCAGCAGCGGTCTTGTACTCACCCTCCAGCTTGGTCGCATCGGCACTAAACTCCTTATAGTAGATGGTTGCTACGGGTAAATCGTTGGCAGGAGCACCTTGAGACTCCATCCAAGTCGCGGCGTCATTCAATCTCGTTTGAAAGGTGGTAAATTCCTTGCTAAAATGAGCTGCCAAGGTTTCGGCACGAGCCTTCGTGAACGGCTCGCCGCAGAATTCGCACTTCTCCGACTGATGATGTTCATGTACTGCCAAACCATTCTGCACCCAGTCGCGAATATCGGGGTTGTCGGCAAGTCGCTGAATCGCATTATTAGCGGCTGTCGCGGCAATGAGGTCGCGGATACGATCCGCAGCCTTCTTGAAGTAGCCGTCTGGAATGACCGTCGCAACGAAACTGATGCTTGGCAGATGATCCGGCTTCGCTGCATTCGTCAACTCAATGACCTTCTCATTGGTCAGGACAGACTCCTTCTTTGCAACCGCCTCTCCGTTTACCTCAATGAACTTAGACAACTTACGGCGGTCATAGTTAAGGTAATAGCTATCACTGGTGTCAATCGCCTGAAGACCAATCTTCATCTTCTTAGCAGCACTGGTCAGGAATTTTTCCTGTGCTTCTGTCTTGTTTTTTATTTCGACAAGTTTGATGCTGTGGGCAGTCTTTTTTTCGCTTAAGTCAAACTTCATTTTTCCCAAAGCCTGGAGGTCTTCAATCTTCTCCTTCGCAATCAGGAGAATGCTCTTGACCGATTTATCCCAATCAATATTGTCGCGAATGAAGCTTTGATTGAAAACATGGATATTCAACTGCGAAACCTCTAGATTGGCCTCCGTAATTGAATTTCCGTCTTCAAGCGCGATATTGAATTGCGCCCCTGAGAAGCGGGGGGGCAGTGAGCGGCTCTCAAGGCAAGAGAACACATGGGACAGGGTTGACTTCCCAGTACCGTTCCAACCATAGATGAGGTTGTACTTGCCAAACTTCTGAATGGCTGAACCGTTGTAGTCGGCAAAGATGCCGAATTGCCGAAGGCGATTGATGCGATGAATCACTTTTGTAGGCTCCCTAAACTGTGTGCCCGTCAAGTGCAAGCATCGCCAGTTGTGACCTCTATGTGTAAGCGAGTGCGATGAATTTGTGACGACAGCGAAGCTCACGTCATCCCTAAGCAATCCCTGTCTCAGACTCAGAGAGAGTCCTCTCAGGGACTGCATAGCGACAACACGCGGACTTGTTGATATCTAGGTTTCTCAGCGCAACACGACACGCCCAAAGCGGTCCCTGGTGAACTTCCACTTCTGACCGGGAGCCGCTCCTCGTGGTCTGTTCGCTGATGGGCCGCAATCGCTGCAAAGCCGTCACTCGCCACAGAATCCCGCCCCTCCGCTCCGACCCGGGCGTTTCAGTTCGAAGACAACGAGAGGAGTCTTTGGAGGCGGCGGCAGATTCGTTCTGCCCTCGGCCACGATGGCCTGTGAAGTCCCATCGGGTGAGTCCAGGTGCCTGCGGCGCAGTTGCCGCTTGGCTGGCCTGCCCGAAAGCGGTCAGTGGCCCGCAACGGTTCCCATGGAAGTCGCATCCATCGACGCCTCGCCGAAGCATGCGGGTGGGGAGACAATCGCGGCCTGGACTGCCCCAGGTCGGCCAAAAAGCCTGTCCCTGTCAGCCTGCCCCCATCCTCAGTTGGTGCAGTCAGCCCACCCATGAACGACGCTCAATACACGACCTTGCCCCTGTGGCCCAACGCTTATCCGGCCAGCGGCGCCAGCGCCACCCTGAAACGCCTCAACGAGGATTTCACCGTGACGGAACTGCCGCTGCAGCTGCCCTCCGGTGAGGGCGAACACATCTGGCTGGACATCGAAAAGAACGGGGCCAACACCGCCTTCGTCGCCCAGCAACTGGCCGAGGCCGCTGGCGTGCAGGAAAGGGACGTGGGCTACGCCAGCCTCAAGGACCGCTACGCCATCACCCGTCAGTGGTTCAGCATCTACCTGCCGAGCGGCAAAGCCGGCGAGACGCCCGACCTGACCCAGATTCAGCACCCCGAATTCAAGGTGCTGGGTCAGAGCCGCCACGTGAAAAAGCTGCGCCCTGGTGACCTGCAAGGCAACCGGTTCCGCATCGTGCTGCGTGACGTGGCCGGCGACTCGGATGCCATGAAGGCGATCGAGGCCAACCTCCAGGCCATTGCGTCACATGGCGTGCCCAACTACTTCGGCGCGCAGCGTTTCGGCTTTGACGGCGGCAACGTCGAGCAGGGCCGGGCCATGCTGGCGCGCGAGATCCGCGTGCGCAACCCGAAGAAGAAGGGCATCTACCTGTCGGCGGTGCGCTCCTTCGTCTTCAATGAGGTGCTGGCGCTGCGCATTCAACAGGGGCTCTGGGGCCAGACCCTGCCCGGTGACGTGATGGACGAGGCGGGCCGGCCCACGGGACCTCTCTGGGGACGCGGCCGCGTGGTCACCACCGACCAAGCGCAGGCCCTGGAAAACGGCGTGGCCGAGCGTCACGCCACCCTGTGCGACGGCATGGAACACGCCGGTCTGGACCAGGAGCGCCGCGCCCTGGTGGCAAGCCCGGTGGACATGTCATGGGCATGGCAGAAAGCCGATCACCAGGCCGGTGACCAGGCCGACCAACTCGTGCTCACGTTCTCGTTGCCCGCCGGGAATTACGCCACGTCCGTGCTGAACGAAATCCTCCGCACCACGGAGCCTGACCGGCACACGGAGAACGAGCCTGCGGCTGCCGAATGACGGTGTTCTCACCGCGGGTTGAAGGGCGCAGACCCTGCGCCTGGCTCAAGGTCGCCACGGGCCACCCATCGCATTCAACGAAAAATGCACCTGATCACCCTGTGCCGCTGAAAATTCACGAAAATGGCGCCCTGCTCACCTGCCCGTCGGCGGGCGGGCGTTTTCCAGCACAGGAGCTGCACGCCCATGGTTGCCGACCCCAGGCCTGACGAAGAACGGCGCATCGATGCGCTCAGGGCCCTCCGGCTCCTGGACAGCCCGCGGGAGCCCGTCTTCGATGTGATCACGCGCATGGCGGCGCGGCTCTTGCGCACGCCCATCGCCCTGATCTCCCTGGTGGACAGCCACAGGCAGTGGTTCAAATCCAGCGTCGGCATCGGTCCCGACCTGACCCAGACGCCCCGCGAGCTCGCGTTTTGTGCGCATGCGATCCAGTCCACCGAGCCCTTCATCGTGCCCGATGCCCGCCTGGACGCACGCTTTGCCAACAACCCGATGGTCACGGGCGAGCCCGGCATCCGGGCCTATGCCGGCATCCCCCTGACCAGCGCCGAGGGCTTTGCCCTGGGGACGCTGTGCGTGATCGACCACCAGGCACGCACCTTCACCGATGCGGAGCTGGACACCCTGCGCGACTTGGTGGAGATGGCGCGCAACGAGGTCCTCAGCCGCGAAGCCGCGCTCAAGGCCAGCGCGTTGGCGTCGGACGGCCAGGCCGATTTGCCCGACGGCGCAGAGCTGTTCCAGGCGATTTTCGAACAGGCCGCCGCGGGCATCGCCATGGTGGGCCTGGACGGCGCCTGGCTGCGCTTCAACGCCAAGCTGTGCAGCATCCTGGGGCGCACACCGCAGAGCCTGCAAGGGGTCACGTTCCAGGACATCACGCACCCGGACGACCTCTCGCTGGACCTCCGCCATGTGCAGGAGCTGATGGACGGCCTGGCCGACCAGTACGCGATGGAAAAGCGCTACCTGCGCCCGGACGGCGGCGTGGTGTGGGCCAACCTCACCGTGGCCTTGGTCAGGCGCAACGGCCTGCCACGCTACTTCATCGCCGTCATCGACGACATCTCCGAGCGCAAGCGCGCCGAGGCCTCGCTGGCCGCCCTGCGCTCGGACCTGGAGCAGCGCGTGGTCGAGCGCACCCGGGACCTGCAGCGCAGCAACGACTGGCTCAACGCCGTGCTGGGCAACGCGCTCAACGCCTTCATCTGTGTCGATGAGCGCGGGCACATCGTCGAATGGAACCGGCAGGCGGAACGCACCCTGGGGTGGAAGCGCAGCGAGGCACTGGGGCGCTTGATGTCGGAGCTCATCATCCCGCAGCGGCTGCGCGACGGGCACGAGACCGGCATGGCCCACCTGCGGCGCACCAGCGAGGCCAAGGTGCTGGGCCGGCGGCTGGAGCTCACGGCCCAGCGCAAGGACGGCTCGGAGATCCCGTGCGAGGTCACGATCAATGCGCTGCCTGACGGGCTCGGCCAGGGCCAGACCCTGTACTTCTCGTTCTTGCACGACATCTCTTACCGCAAGCAGGCCGAGCAAGCCCTGGCCGACAGCGAACGCCGGCTGCGCACCATCGCCGACAACCTCCCTGCCCTGATCGCCTATGTGGACCAGGACGAGCGCTATGTGTTTTGCAACCGCACCTACCAAAGCTGGTTGGGCGTCGACCCCGGTGCGGCCGTGGGCCGGCCCGTGAGCGAGGTGCTGGACGAAACGGCCTACGCACAAAGGCGTGACCTGCTGGTCCGCGCCAGCCAAGGCGAATTCGTCGAGTTCGACATCGAAAGCACCTCGGATGGCGAGGTCCGCCACCTGCGCCTGGCCTACCTGCCCGACCGGTCCGAATCCGGCGAGGTTGTCGGCGTCTTTGCCCTGGGCACGGACATCACGGACGCCAAGCTCGCGCAGCACCAGCTGTTCGAACTGGCACGCACCGACATGCTGACGGGGCTGGCGAACCGGCGCGCCTTCGATGACGCCTTGGCGCAAGCCGTGGCACGCCAGAAGCGCTCGGGCCTGCCGCTGGCACTGGCCTTCCTGGACATCGACAACTTCAAGGGCATCAACGACAGCCTCGGGCACGGCCTGGGCGACGAGGTGCTGCGCACCTTCGCCCTGCGCCTGACCTCGTGCATGCGCTCGTCCGACGTGGTTGCCCGGCTGGCGGGCGACGAGTTCGTCGTCCTTCTGGAAGGGCTGAAGCACCCCCACGAGGCCGAGGTCATCGCCCGCAAGGTGATCCGCGCCATCTCTGCCAAGTTCGACCTCACGGGCGACCTCGGCCTGGACGTGACGACCAGCCTGGGCGTGGCGTTCATGGCCAAGCACACCCTGTCACCGCAAGAGCTCGTGGATGCCGCCGACAAGGCGCTGTACCAGGCCAAGGCCGCAGGCAAGAACACCTACAAGGTCGTGCAAACCGGCGAGCACGACGGGCACCTGTGACGGGCTCAGAGTCGCGGCAACACCGCTGAGAACCTGGCCCCGTTGTCGCTGTGCGCCTGCAACTCCCCGCCCAGCTGACGCGCCAGGCCGGCGGCGAGCTGCAGCCCCAAAGACGACGTCTGTGCGGACAAGCTGAAGTCGGGCGCCAGGCCCCCCCCCATCGTCCGCCACGCTCAGCAGCGCCCCTTGCTCCGTGGCCTTGAGGCAGACCGAGATGCAGCCCCGTGAACGCCCCGTGAAGGCATGCTTGAGCGCATTGGCCAGCAACTCCGTGAGCAGCAGGCCGTAGGGCACCGCACCGTCCAGGCCGGTCGTGATGGGGTCCACGTCCACCTGGACGTCGACCTCGCGCTCCTGGGTGCGCCCAGCCTCGGTGATCTGCGCCAACAGGTCCGCCGTGTACTCCCGCAGCGACACTTCGCTCAGGTTGCCTGACTGGTACAGCTTCTCGTGCACCATCGCCATGGCCCGCACGCGCTGGATGTTTTCGTCGCAGGCTTCCTTGGCGGCGCCTTCCGGCAAGCTCCCGCTCTGCAAGCGCATCAAGCTCTGCACGACCTGCAGGTTGTTCTTGACGCGGTGATAGACCTCTTTGAGCAAGATCTCCTTGTCTGACAAGGCCTGCTCGATGGCGGCCTGCTGGCGCTCGCGCTCCGTGATGTCCACAACGGCAGCCAGAACGCAGGGGCCCGTGGCCGTTTCCATTTGGCTGAGCCCGATGTCCACCGAGAACTCGGAGCCATCGCGCCGCACCGCGCGGATCTTCTGGCCGGACGCCATGCGGCGCGCTTGTTGCGGACCGCGCAAAAAGCCCGTGCGCATGCCGGGATGCGCCTGACGCAGCCCCAGCGGGACGAGCACTTCCACGGGCTGGTTCACCAGCTCCTCCCGGGCATACCCAAACAAGGCCTCCATCTGGGCGTTCACCATGGTGATCAAGCCCTCTGCATTGACCATCAGCATCGCGAACGGCGCAACCTCGGTGACCCGCGCCAGCAAGTCCAGCTGGCGCGTCCTCTCCGTCAAGTCCCGGGTGACCTTCGCGAAGCCTGTCAGTTGGCCGTGTTCGTCCCTCAGCGCCGTGAGCATCACACCGGCCCAGAAACGCTGCCCATTGGCGCGCATGCGCCAGCCTTCCGACTCGTACACGCCCTGCTGCTCCGCGACCGCCAGCTCAACCTCGGCCAGCCCTGCGGCGACATCCTCCGGCGTGAAGAACATGCGGAAGTGGCGGCCCAAAACGTTGTCGGCCTGGTAGCCCGTGTTCTGAGACGCGTTGGAGCTCCAGGTCTGGACGTGACCGCGGGCGTCGAGCATGTAGATGGCGTAGTCGCGCACCCCTTCGATCAAGGTTCTGAAGACCTTCTCTCGCTCCGCCAATTCGCGCTCGGCGCTGCGCTGCGCCGACACATCCAGCACAAAGACGAAAAGACCGTTGACGTGTTCGCCGCGCAAGTCCGGCACAAAGTGAATTTCCAGTTCACGCAACTTGCCTGTGTGGTCCTGGGCCGTGGTCTCCATCTGGGTCACCTGCCCGGAGAGCCCGCGTTGCACCGAGGGCATGATGCGCGCAGTCCAGGCCTCACCCACGATCTCTCGGAGCTGGCGGCCAACCACCTCATCCTCCTCGCAGCCAAACCATTCGGCGAAGGCCTTGTTGGCGAAGCGATTCTGGTAGTTCGTGTCCCAGTAGCTGATGCGCGCAGGCACGTTGTTGAGCACCAGTTTGAGCATGAAAGACAGGTCGTCCACGGCCTGGGTCTGGGCCTGACGCTCGGTCACGTCCTGCAGCACGACGATCGATCCCGACGGCTCGCCGCGGTGGTTGCGCTCGGCCACGGACGCGACCTGGATGTCGATGCGGGCGCCACTGCGCTGCGCCAGCTGGTACACCTGCCCACTGACCAGGGCCGGCGGACAGGCGCCTGCGACGGGCGCCAGGAAGTCGGTCCATGGATGCCCCAGCACCTCCTCGCGCTCGTACCCCAGCTTGGCCAGCCACAGGTCGCTGACGGACACGATGCGCCCTTGTTCATCGCAAGAGTGCAGCATCGCGGGGGTCTCTTCATGCAGCCGCCGGATGGCCTCCCGGGTCCGCTTGGTCTGCGACACCACCGCACCGATCAGGCTGGAGGAGAACGCGAAGAAAGCCACGGGCATGAGCGCGCGGTAGCTCAAGTGCATTTCCCAGTAGGGCGGCGTGAAGATGTACACCCCGACCAGCGCACTCAAGGCCACGTACACCGTGCCTGGCCCGTTGCCGCAAAGCAAGAACACCAGCACGCAGCCTGGGTAAAACGTGAGGTAAGCCAAGCCGGACTCGACCGGCATGATGGCAAAGCGCAGGGCCAGGGCCGCCAGGAAGACGGCTACGCTGAGCGCCAGCCGCGCCCCGAGCGGTCGGGCTGCGAAAAGCTCTCCCCACGTGGCCAAGCCGCCGCCACGGAGCACTTGGCGCAAGGTCATGCCGCCGGCAGGGTGCGCAAGCGGACCACCATCCGGGTGCCTTGCCCCGGTTCGCTCTCGACACGCAGGGCGCCGCCCATGTCCGCCAGCAGGCTGCGGGCGATCATCATCCCCAAGCCCACCCCGGGGATGGTGGTTTTTTCAAGCCCAAGGCGGTCAAAGGGCTGGAACAGCCGGATGAGCTGCTCTTGCGTCATCCCGATGCCCGTGTCTTCGATGACCAGCGCCACGTCACTGCCGGTGTCAGGATGGACACGGAAGGTCACCCAGCCCCCCTCGCGGTTGTACTTGACGGCATTGGAGCCCAGGTTCAGCAAAACCTGGCGCAGGCGCAAGGCATCGGCATGGACCTGCACATCGCCGTCCATCGCGATCTCCAAGGTCACACCCTGCTTCGCCGCAGGTTCGGACAGCATGTCGGTGACTTCCCTCAAAACCGTGCCAAGCGACAAGGGCTGCAAGGCCATGCGCAGCGTGCCGGTCGCAGAGCGGTTCAGGTCGAGCAGGTCGTCCACCAAAGACAGCAGGTGCGCGCCCGCGTTGTGGATGTGCTTCGCATACGCCTGCGCGTCCGTGGCGCCGGGCTCTTGTCGGATTTGCAGGAGCTGGGAGAAGCCCAGCACGGCGTTCAAGGGCGTCCGCATTTCGTGGCTGACCCTCGACAAGAACTCCGACTTGGTTTGGCTGGCCAGCTCGCTGACCTCGCGTTTGAGCCGCTCTTGCTGCAACTCTGCCTCTTGCGCTTCCATGCGTTTCTGTTGGCTCAGGTCCGACATCAGGTAGAGGTAGCCGTGCTGCTGCGCCTCGTCGTTGTCTTCGTTCGGCAGCAAGGACACATGGACGCGCACCCACACAGGGTCGCCACCATCGAGGCGGCGATATTGCCGATCGAACTGCAGCACCTCGCCCCGATGGGCGCGCAAGGCGTCGAGGTCTTGGGAGCTCACCCCCATGTCCGCCCCCACCGACAGCGTGGCATCGCCTTCGTTCACCAGATCGTCTGCCGAGCTGCCGATCAGCTGGCAAAGCGCCGAGTTCACATCCATGAACTCGCCCGACGGAGAGGTCAGCGCCATGCCAATGGGCGCGTGCTCGAACACGACCCGAAACCGACGCTCGCTGGCCAGCAACTTGGCTTCGTGCGCCAAGCGTTCGCTGGCGTCTCGCAGCAGCACCGCAGCGCCCAAGTGCTGTCCTGACTCATCGCGCACAGGCCCCACCCTGGCGTCCATGACCATGGCCTGCCCACCGCGGTCCACCACGGAGAGCCCATGGACGACGGGCCCGGCATCGCCTTGCTGGCAAACGCGCGCCAGCCAGCCCGCAGCGTCCAGATCGGGCGAGACCTCACCTTGGGGTTTGACCACCTCGGTCACATCGTGCCCGACGGCAGACTCGTTCGACCACCCCAGCATGCGTTCGGCGGCCGGGTTCAGGTAGCGGATGCGGCCATCCGGCTCGGTCAGCACCACGGCGTCAGGCACGCAGTGCAAGGTGTTGATGAACCATTGGTTGGCGAGCCTGAGCTGCTGCTCCGTCTCGAACTTGCTCAAGGCGACTTCGATGCCCGCGCGCACTTCCTGGATTTGATAGGGCTTGGTCAGGTAACCATAGGCGGAGGTCTGCGCGGCACGCCCCACGGTGTCCACGTCGCTGTGGGCCGTGAGGAAAATGATGGGCACCTCCAAGGTGCGGCGGATGGCTGCTGCAGCGGCAATGCCATCCATGCGCCCCGCCAGGCGCACGTCCATCAGGATCAAGGAAGGCCGCAGGTGGTCTGCCAGGCAGATGGCTTTTTCGCCCGTTTCGGCGATGCCCACCACGTCGTAGCCCAGCTTTTGAAGCTGGGCTTTCATGTCGAACGCGACAACGGCTTCGTCTTCGACAATCAGGATGGTCTGAGACGTCGTCACGGCAACCCTCGCTTCCGCACGTTGAAGGATCTGGGCGCCAGGACTCGGCGCAGCCATGCCGACTGCGATGCCGGCTGGCATGTGCTCTTTTTACTTCACTTTGAGGGTGCCCGAAGGCACAAGCTCACATCACGTGTGGCAGCCGCAGGGGAACTCTTTGCCATCCACAGAGCACACGTGCAGGCAAACCCGACTGCCGGGTGCCAGTTGGGCCCATTCCACGCCGGGGGTGCTCTTGGTCACGGCCCACTCGCGCATCTCGGCGTCGCGCAGCCAGGCAAGCCCCATGGAGGGCAACACTTCGATGACCGTTGCGGGCACATCGAGATGGGCAATCTGAAGCGGGTTCATGCGGGCTCCCCCTGTCGGCTTCGTCACCGTGAAGCCCAGCCCCATTGTCATGACAATGGCATCCAAAACAGGGTTTACCCCATGAAAGTCCAAGGGCACTTCTGCAGGGTTGACAGCGCTTCCCAGAAAGCCCCTCAGCCGCCAAACATCCCCAGCATCCGCTCGATCGCCATCGTGAACGGCACCTGCATGGTCGGCAGGGTCAGCCACAGGCCCGTGAGGCCCACGCCCAGGGTGAAGGGAAAGCCGATGGAGAAAATGTTCATCTGCGGGGCCACGCGGGCCACCAGGCCCATCACCACCTGCGTGAGGGACAGCATGGCCACCACGGGCAAAGACACCCACAGGCCCAGCTTGAAAACCTCGGCGCCCCAGACCTGCGGCTTCACCACGGCCAGGAAGGCCAGGGGCTCGGCCGAAACGGGGAAGGTCTGGAAGCTGCCCACCACCGCGGCCGTCAGCAGCAGGTGGCCGTTCATGACGATGAAGAGCCAGGCGGCCATGGTGCCGTAGAAGCGGCTCACGGCCGTGGCCTGGCCGCCTTGCAGCGGGTCGAAGAAGGCGGCGAAGTTCAGGCCCATCTGCAGGCCGATGATTTCACCGGCGAATTCGATGGCGGCGAACACCACGCGGGCGGCAAAGCCCAGGGTCAGGCCGATCAGCACCTGCTGGGCCAGCACCATCAGCGCCATGCCCGAACTCAGGGGCACATCGGGCATGGGCGGCAGGCTGGGTTCGGCGCAGATCACCACCAGCACGGCCAGGCTGATGCGCACGCGGCGCGGCACGGCCTTCATGGACAGCACGGGCGCCGAGGTGAACAAAGCCAGCACGCGCACGAAGGGCCACAGCCAGGCTGTGATCCAGGCGAGCACTTCGGCTTCGGTGAAGCTGACCATGGTGGCCGGATGCGGGCCTCAGCCCACCACGTTGGGAATGGACTGCAGCACCTGCTGGATGTACTCCACCAGGGTGCTGATCATCCAGGGGCCGGCCACGGCCAGGGTGGCGAAAGCGGCCAGCAGCTTGGGCACGAAAGACAGGGTCTGTTCGCTGATCTGCGTGGCCGCCTGGAAGATGCTGACCACCAGGCCCACGGCCAGCACCACCAGCACCAGCGGGCCCGCCACGGTCAGCAGGGTGAGCAGGCCGTCGCGGCCGATGGTCAGGACTTGTTGGGGATCCATCGCGTGCTTTCCTCGGCGTTCACTGCACGAAGCTGGCGGCCAGCGAGCCCAGCAGCAGGTTCCAGCCATCGGCCAGCACGAACAGCATCAGCTTGAAAGGCAAGGCCACCATGACCGGGGACAGCATCATCATGCCCAGGCTCATCAGCACGCTGGCCACGATCATGTCGATGACCAGGAAGGGGATGAAGATGAGGAAGCCGATCTGGAAGGCCGACTTCAGCTCGCTGGTCACGAAGGCGGGCACCAGCACGCGGAAGGGCACGGTTTCCGGCTTGACCTCGCCTTGCAGCTTGGCCAGCTTGGTGAACAGGCCCAGGTCGGACTGGCGGGTCTGCTTGAGCATGAAGCTGCGCATGGGGGCCTGGCCGCGCTCCAGCGCCTGGGTGAAGGTGATCTGGTTGGTCGAGAAGGGCTCGTAGGCGTCCTTGTAGACCTTGTCCAGCGTCGGGCCCATCACGAACAGCGTCAGGAACAGCGACAGGCCGATGACGACCTGGTTGGGCGGCGCGGCCTGGGTGCCGATGGCCTGGCGCATCAGGCTGAGCACGATGGCGATGCGGGTGAAGCCCGTCATCATCAGCAGCACGGCCGGCAGGAAGCCCAGGGCGGTGAAGAACAGCAGGGTCTGGATGGGCACCGAGTAGCTGTTGCCACCGGCGCCCTGGCCGATCATCAGCGGCAAGGTGCTGCCACCGATGGGGCCTGCGGGGGCCACCTGCGCCCAGGACGAGGCGGCGGCCGTCAGCAGGGACAGCAGCAGCAAGGCGGCGCGGATGCAGCGCGAGGGCGTGATGTCGATGTGCGGCAGGCGAAAGCCGGCAGCGCGACGGGGTGCGGCGATCGCCATCATTGGGCTCCCGGGGATGTGTCGCCGGCCTTGCCAGCGCGCTTGAGCAGGGCAGCAAACCCAGGGTGCACTGCAGGTGCGGCGGCTTCGGCCGGGGCCTGGGGCGCCATGGTGTGCAGGGTCTGGATGCTCTGGCCGGTCACGCCCAGCACGAGCCAGGTGCGGGCATCGCCCTGCCCCACTTCGACGGTCAGCAGGCGCTGGCCCGGGCCGATGTTGAGCTGCCCGATCGTCTTGACCAGGGCTTCGGCCTTGGCGCCGGCCAAGGCACCTGAAGCCAGGCCCGAGCGCTTGAGCACCCACAGGCTCAGCGGGATCAGCGCCACGATGAGCACGAACCACACCACCGACATGCCGCTGGCTGCCATCTCAACCTCCGCGGCTCAGGCGACGCATGCGCTCGGACGGCGTCACGATGTCGGTCAGGCGGATGCCGAACTTGTCGTTGACCACCACCACCTCGCCCTGCGCGATGAGGAAGCCGTTGACCAGCACGTCCATGGGTTCGCCGGCCAGCGCGTCCAGCTCCACCACGGAACCCTGCGCCAGTTGCAGGATGTTCTTGATGGGGATGCGCGTGCGGCCCAGCTCCACCGTGAGCTGCACGGGGATGTCCAGGATCATGTTGATGTCGTTGCCCGCACCGCTGGTCGGGGCCGAGTTGCCGAAGTTGGCAAAGGCGGCAGGCGTCATCTGCTGGGCCGAGGCGGTGACTTCGCTGGCGGTGCCGGCCGAGCCCGTCATGGCGCCATCGAAGGCGGCATCGGCCGAGGCGGTGTTGCCCTGCTGCGCCAGCGCGGCTTCCCATTCGGCGGCCATGGCGTCTTGTTCGCCTGCGCCACCTTCGGGCGGGAACTCTGCTGCAGATTCAGACATGTTGGTCTCCAAGCCAGCTGGTGTTGCCGGTGGTCAAAAGCTTCTCGACGCGAAGCGCGTATTTGTTGTCCGAGGTGCCGTAGTAGCAGTCGAAGACGGGCACGCCATCGACCTTGGCCTGGATGATTTTGTTGAGGTCCAGCTCGATGAAGTCGCCCGGCTTGAGCGCCAGCAGCTGCTCGACGGTGGCGGGGGCATGGCCCAGCTCGGCCACCAGGTCCACCTCGGCGGACTGGATCTGCTGCGTCAGCAACTTCACCCAGCGGCGGTCGGGCTCGGCCGAATCGCCCTGGATGGAGCTGAACAGGATGTCGCGGATGGGCTCCAGCGTGGCGTAGGGGATGCAGATGTGGATGGTGCCGCTGGTGTCGCCGATTTCCAGCGTGAAGGAGCAGCACACCACGATCTCGCTGGGCGTGGCCACGGTGGCGAACTGGGGCTGCATCTCGGAGCGCTGGTAGTCCAGCTCGACCGGGTAGATGCCCTGCCAGGACTTCTTGTATTCCTCGGTGATGACGTCCACCAAGCGGCGGATGATGCGCTGCTCGGTGGCCGAGAAGTCGCGGCCTTCGATGCGGGTGTGGAACTTGCCGCCACCACCGAAGAGGGCGTCGATCACGGCGAACACCAGGGTGGGTTCGCAGACGATCAGGCCCGAGCCGCGCAGCGGGCGCACGGCCATGATGTTGAAGTTCGTGGGCACCACGATTTCGCGCAGGAAGGCGCTGTACTTCTGCACCTTGATGCCGCCCACCGACACCTCGGGGGACTTGCGGATGAAGTTGAACAGGCCGATGCGGATGTTGCGGGCAAAGCGCTCGTTGATGATCTCCATCGTGGGCATGCGCCCACGCACGATGCGCTCTTGCTGTGCCAGGTTGTAGTCGCGGATGCCTTCCTTGGGAACGTCTTCCTGTTCCAGCTTCTGACTTTCGCCCGTGATGCCCTGGAGCAGGGCATCGACTTCGTCTTGGGAGAGGATTTGCTGGTTCATGGCAGGCGACTTCTCAAACGGCGGGCAAGCGGCGGCAACCCCGGCTCACTGGATGATGAAATTCGAGTAGTGGACGTGCACGATCGGGTTGTAGGACTCGACCTTCTTCTTTTTCTTCTTTTTCTTCTTCGGCGCGTCTTCCTCGGCCTTGGCCGCGGCTTCCTCGTCTTCCGGGTCCTCGATCTCGTAGCCCATGGCGCGGGCGGCGTCGCGGCGGATCTCTTCGGCCAGCTTTTGCTTGCCTTCGATGGAGAGCAGCTCGGCCGAGGTCTTGTGCGAGAGGATCAGCAGCACCGAGTTGCGGATGGCGGGCATGTAGCCCTTCATCTCTTCGCCGATCTTGGCGTCATCGACCTGCAGGCTGACACCGATCTGGGCGAAGCGCTCGCCTTCCTTATCGGCCAGGTTGACGATGAAGGGGTCCAGGGGCACGAAGGTGGGTGGGCCTTTGTGCTCGTCCTTGCCGTGTTCGGGCTTCTTGGCTTGCTTGCCCGGGGCGGCGTGCTCGGCCTCGCCGTCTTCGCCCTCGGCCGCTGCGGCGGCTTCGGCATCGGCCTTCTTCTTCATCATGAAGAAAGCACCGCCACCGCCGGCCAGGAGCACGGCCACGGCGGCACCGATGATGATGAGTTTCTTGCTGCCCTTTTTGGGGGCGTCGCCTTCGGCCGGAGCGGCGGGGGCTGCTGACATGCGTTTTCTCCTGGGGTCATGCCTTGAGGGGCATGGGGGGATTATTCGAAGTCAGCGCCCACCGCGATGGACGGATAAGCGGCGGGAAAGGCGTGCGATTTTCACATCGCTCGCTTTTCCAGGCCTCCGGCCTCAGTGCTCAGGCATAGAGGTCGAGCCCGCCCAGGCGGCCGGGCCGTGGCGCGCTGACTTGGCGCAGGCCCAGGGGCTCGGCGTCGTCACCCTCACCTCGGCCCTGGCCGGTGCGTCCGGAAGCGCTGGCGCTGCCATTCGGGCCCTGCGAGAAGGCTTGCTGCTGCTGGGGCGTCTGTGAGAACACGCCGCCCCCGCTGAGGCTCAGGCCCACGTCGTTGAGCGAGGACGACAGCAGGGAGAGGCTGGCTTCGATGGCCTGTCTCGTTTCTAGCGCAGCGGCGGCGAAGTCCACGTGCGCGGACTGGCCATCCAGTGAAATCTTCACGTTGATGGGGCCCATCTCGGCCGGGTTCAGGTGCAGCTCGGCCGTCATGGGGCCGTCGTTGCGGGCCTGGCCCACCCAGAGACCGACCTGGTCGGCGAGTTTCTGGGTGAATTCGGGGGCGTCCAGCGGGGTGGGCAGGCTGGCCTGGGCGTGCGGCAGGGCCTGGCGCGCCTCGGACAGGGCCTGGCCGAAACTGGCCACGCGGGCGCCATCGGCGGCCATCAGGGCGGCGGCGTCCTGCCCCACGCCCTTGGCGCCCTCGCCGACCAGGGCCTGGGCCTCGCGGCCCTTGCCCAGCAAGGCATCGACCTGCAGCGACGCATCGCCCTGGCCTGCCGCCAGACCGGCTTTGCCGGCCGCGGCGTCCTGGCCGAGCTCCTGCCTGCGCAGGCCCAGCGCCAGGCCTTGGCCTTGACCGCGCCCGTGTCCGAGGGCCCTGCCGCGGCCCTCCTCGTCCTGGCCGAGCTTGAGGCCCTGGCCTTCGCCCTCGGCGCCGGCCTGCTCGCTGCCCTCGGCGTGGGTGCCGGCTTCACCGCCCTGGGTGAGGCTGGCCAGCCAGGCCATCATGCCGGCGGGATCGTTGGCTTGCACAGTGGGCGGGGGCGTGAGCTCGCGCACCACGGCCGTGCCATCGCCCGGGGTGGTGGCCACGCGGGTGTCGTCTTTGCTTTCGTCAGCGGCCTTGGCGGCCTCGGCCTCGTGGCCCTCCGAAGTGGCCTCGGTGCCCATGCCGTCCTTCGCGCTGGCCGATCGCTTGGCCTGTGCGTTCTGGGCGGCGTTGGCCGAATTGGCCGAGTTCGCTTTCGCGGCTTCGGCCCTGGCCTGCGCTTGGGCCTGGCCCTGGGTGGCCGCGGCCTGGCGAGCGGCAGCGCCTGCCGATGCCTGAGAGGCGGCAGCCGGTGCGCGGGTGGCGTTGGACTGGCTGCGCGCCGCCGCCAGCTTTTGCTGGGTGGCGTTCCAGCCCGGGCCCTTGGCGGCCGTGGGCGTCTCTGTGGGCGAAGCGCTGGGGGGTGTTTGTGCCGGCGGTGTGGCCTGGGCCGTCCGGGCGGCTTGCGGCAGGGGCGTCTGGGCCTGTGGCTTGTGCTGGTCCATCCAACGGGCGAAGCTGCCGGCGTTGCCGCCCTGGCCGTCCGAACCCAGGCGCGCCAACCAGTCGGCGGGCTGCGCGGCGGCCGTGCCTTGCACGCCCGTCACGGCGTTGGTGGAAGACTGGATGGCTTTGCTCATGGGGGGCCTCGTTCGAGAGATCGGTGTATCGGGGTGTCCGTGGGTCGGGGCGCAGGGGTGTCAGGTCACGCTCACAGCGTGCCGGTGGCCATGCCGCTGGCCGCCATGCCCTGGGACTGGGCCATGCGCACCGAGCGCGCGGCCTGCTCGTCGGTGGCTTTCTGTTCCTGGCGGTTCTGCTTGAGTTGCATCTCTGCCTGGCGTCGCTCGATGAGCTGCGACACGGCCGCCACCCGGCGTTCGCGCTCGATCAACTGGGCACGGCAGCGCGCCAGTTGCTGTTCGCTCATGGCGACGCGGCGGTCCTGCTCGGAAACAGCTTCGCCCAGGCGGACGGTGAAATCCTGGTAGCAGCGCACGATCTCCATGCCGCCAGACTGCTGGAACTGCGTCTGCCAGCGGCGCTGGTATTCCTGGCGCCAGTCGGTGAGCGATTGGGCCTGCTGGCGCGACGATTCGTGCGCCTGGCGCGCCGCTTCCATCGCGGACACGGCCTCGTCGCGGGCCTTCTCGGCCGACTCCAACACCATCAGCAGGGCCTGGATACCGCTCATCAACCTTGCCTCCTGCCCGGGACGGGCTCACGCACCGACACCGGTGCCACAACGTCAATGCGAGACGATCTGCTGCAACTCGCCGATCGAGTCGTCCAGCGTGGCCTGGGTGTGCATGCCTTGTTGCAGCATTTGCACCATGGCCGGGTGGGCGTGCACGGCCTGGTCCAGATCGGGGTCGCCCCCGGGCACATAGGCGCCCAGCTGGATCAGGTCGCGCGCCTTGCTGTACTTGGACCACAGCTGGCGGAAGCGTCTCGCGCTGTCGATATGTTGCCCGTCTGCGACGTTGTGCATCACCCGAGAAGCACTGCGTTCGATGTCTATTGCTGGGAAATGGCCGGATTCGGCCAGCTCACGCGAGAGCACGATGTGGCCATCCAGGATGGCGCGGGCCGCATCGGCGATGGGGTCTTGCTGGTCGTCGCCCTCGGACAGCACGGTGTAAAACGCGGTGATCGAGCCGTGGCCGTTCAGGCCATTGCCGCTGCGCTCGACCAGCTGGGGCAGCTTGGCGAAGCACGAAGGCGGGTAGCCCTTGGTGGCGGGCGGCTCGCCGATGGCCAGTGCGATTTCACGCTGGGCCATGGCGTAGCGGGTCAGCGAATCCATCAGCAGCAGCACGTGCAGGCCCTGGTCGCGGAAGTGCTCGGCCACGGCGGTGGCGTAGGCCGCGCCCTGCATGCGGGTCAACGGCGGTGCGTCGGCCGGCGCGGCCACCACCACCGAACGGGCCAGGCCCTCTTCGCCCAGGATGTCCTCGATGAATTCCTTGACTTCGCGGCCCCGCTCGCCGATCAGGCCCACGACGATGACGTCGGCCTGGGTGTAGCGGGCCATCATGCCCAGCAGCACCGATTTGCCCACACCGGAGCCGGCGAACAGGCCGATGCGCTGGCCGCGGCCCACGGTGAGCATGGCATTGATGGCGCGCACGCCGGTGTCCAGCGGCAGGCGGACCGGGTCGCGCTCCATGGCGTTGATGGCGCGGCGGGCCAGCGGCTCGCTGCGGATGTGCTGCAGCGGGCCCTTGCGGTCCAGCGGCACGCCCTGGGCATCGACCACGCGGCCCAACAGGCCGGCGCCCACCGGCAAGTGGCGGGTGCGGTCTTCGCTGCGGCGCCAGGGGTGGTTGGGGCGGCCCAGCACCGGGGTGTTGACCGGGATCTGGCAGGGGATGACGCGGGCGCCGCTGGCCAGGCCATGCACTTCGGCCGTGGGCATCAGGTAGGCGCGGTCACCGGCAAAGCCGACCACTTCGGCCAGCACCGGGGTGGATTCCAGGCGGGTTTCGGAGTGGATTTCGCAGACGGCGCCCACGGGCAGGCGCAGGCCGGTGGCTTCCAGCACCAGGCCGGCCACGCGCACCAGCTTGCCCTGGTTTTCCAGCGGCATGCGGCTGGCTGCGCAGGCGTCCAGGTCGTCCAGGAAGCGGCTCCAGCGGCCCAGGGCGACGTCGTGGTGGGCTCGGATGGGCATGTTCATGGGTGGTCCTCCGTGCGGGCAGCTTCGGTCAAGCCATCGGTGTCGTCATCGTCTTCTTCGCTCACCATCGGGTGGGCGTCGGCGGCGCTGGTGGCTTCGCGGCCGTCGTGCCAGGGCGCTTCATAGCCCAGGGCCGAGGCGGCGCGCGACCAGCGGGCTTCCACCGTGGCGTCCACCACGGCGATGTCGGATTCGACGATGCAGCCGCCGCGTTGCACGCTGACGTCGGGCACCAGGCGGGCGCCACGGGCGGCCAGCATCTCGGAGAGCTGGGCCTGGGCCAGGGCGTGGTCGTCGGGGCTGAGGCGCACGATGACCTGGCGGGCCGAGGCCAGCAGCGCGCCCAAGGCCTGCTCGGCCACATCGACCACCAACTCGGGTGATTGGCGCAGTTCGGTGCGCACCACCTGGCGGGCGAGCTCCAGCGCCACACCGGCGATGCGGCCGGCGAGTTGCTGCTCCAGCGACTCCAGGCGGTGGTGGAAATCAGAGGCGAGCGCGCCGACCTGGTCGCTCATGTAGGCGGCCATCTGGGCAGCCTGGGTCTGTTTGTAGCTTTCCAGCGCGGCCAGGCCGTTGCGGTAGCCGTCCTGGTAGCCCTGCTGGCGGGCCTGGTTCAGCAACTCTTCCACGGGCGGGCCGGCGGGGGCCACGCTGGCCTCGGCCGCGCGGGCGGCTTCGCGCTCCTGCGCTTCGGCCTGGCCGGGCATGCCACCGACCACGGGGCGGCGGGCCGCTGGCTTGGCACCTGCGGCAGCGCCGTTCTGAGCGGGAGCGCCCTGCCCAGCCGCCTGCCCTGCCGCCTGACCCTTGGCCTGGGGCGCGTGCTGGGCCGGCTGCTGCGGCTTCATGTTGGGACGCATCTCGGCGGCAGCGCGCTCGGCCAGGGTGGGCTTGCGCACGCCCACGTCGGGCTGATCTGCAGGCCGGGGTTCGAAAGTCTGCGGGGCCCAGGCCGAGAAGTTGCCCAGCTCTTCGCGCGGGATGAAGCGGGCGTAGGGGTTGGGGCCGGCGTTGCTGCCGGCGGCACCGTTGGCGCCCTGCCCTGCGGGCGGCACGCCGGGGCGAGACTGGGGCTTAGACGTACTCATCGTCGCCTCCGCTGCTCATGACGATCTGGCCTTCGTCGGACAGGCGGCGCACGATCTTGAGCAACTCTTTCTGCTCGGCCTCCACGTCGGACAGCTTGACCGGACCGCGGGACTCCAAATCCTCGCGCAGGGTTTCTGCCGCACGGCTGGACATGTTCTTGAAGACCTTCTCGCGGATCTCCGGCGAGGCGCCCTTGAGCGAGATGATGAGCGACTCCGTCTGCACTTCCTTGAGCAGGGACTGGAAGCCCTTGTCGTCGAGCTTGCCCAGGTCGTCGAAGGTGAACATGTTGTCCGTGATCTTCTGCGCCAGGTCGCTGTCGGCTTCGCGGATGTAGTCCAGCACCGAGGTCTCCAGGCTGGAGCCCATCAGGTTGATGATTTCGGCGGCGGGCTTGACACCGCCCAGCGAGGACTTGCGGATCTGCGTGCCACCCGCCAGCACGCGCGACAGCACCTCGTTGAGGTCCTTCAGGGCGGCAGGCTGGATGCCGTCCAGCGTGGCGATGCGCACCATCACCTCGTTGCGGTGGCGCTCGGTGAACACCTTCAGCACCGAGGAAGCCTGGTCCGGGTCCAGGTGGACCAGGATGGCGGCGACGATCTGCGGGTGCTCGTGGCGCAGCAGCTCCGCCACCGAGATGGCGTCCATCCACTTCAGGCTCTCGATGCCCGTGATGTCGCTGCCCTGGATGATGCGGTCGATCAGCAGGTTGGCCTTGTCGTCACCCAGCGCCTTGCGCAGCACGGACTTGATGTACTCGTCGGTGTCGGCCACCAGCACGCCCATCTCGGTCGATTCCTGCGCGAAGCGGTCCAGCACGTTGTCGATGCGCTCGCGCGTCACCGTCTTGAGCTTGGCGATGGTCTCGCCCAGGTGCTGCACCTCTTTGGGCTCCAGGTTCTTGAAGACCTCGGCCGCTTCCTCCTCGCCCAGGGACATGAGCAGGATGGCGGCGTCTTCCAGGCCTTTTTCGTCCATGACGCGCTTCCTCGGTCAGTTGTTCATCCAGCCGCGGACCACCCCGGCCATGGCCATGGGGTTCTCTTTGGCGAGCTTGCGGGCGGTTTCCAGGCGCGGGTCGACACCGTTGTTGCCCGGACCGCCCAGTGCAGGCAGCGTCTGGCCATCGGCCCCCACCACGACCGGGCCATTGCCACCGGCGATGGCGGGCAGCTCCAGCGCATCGTCCACCGAGGCATTGAGGCGGTTGGCCTCGCCCTCGGGCACCGGCAACGGCTTGGCAGCGTTGATGGCCGGGCGAATCGCGCCGAACACCACGATCAGGGCGGCCAGCGTCAAGGCGCCGGGCACGGCCAGGGTGCGGATCAGGTCCACCGTCTCGGGCTGCTTCCACAGCGGGGTGCTGTCGACTTCTTCCTTGGGCACCTGGAAGGGCGTGTTGATCACCTTGATCGAATCACCGCGCTTGTCATCGGCACCAATGGACTCACGCACCAGCGAGGTCAGCTTGTCGAGCTCTTCCTGCGGGATGGCCTGGGTCGTGGTCTTGCCCTTGGCATCGGTCACGCTGCGGTGGTTGAGCACCACGGCGGCGGTCAGGCGGCGGATGTTGCCGGTGGCGCTGCGGATCACCCGCACGGTCTTGTCCACCTCGTAATTGGTGACGGCGTCGCGGCGGCTGGTGGCACTGGCGGTGCTGCCGTTGGCGACTTGCAGCGGAGCCGAGGCGCCATTGATGGGGGCGGTGGCCTGGGCAGGCGGCTGGTTGCTGGCCGCGCCCGGCACGCCGGAGGGGGTGGCGCTGCCCTGGCCGTTGCTCTCGCTGGTCTGCTGGCTGCGCACCGTGGCGGTGACCGCCTGGCCCTGGTTGGGCTTGTACTCCTCGGCGGTGGACTCGACCTGAGAGAAGTCCACCTCGGCCGTCACCTGGGCGCGCAGGTTGTCCTTGCCCAGCACCGGCTCCAGGATGTCGCGGATGCGCTGGGTGTAGTTGGTCTCGATCTGGCGCACGTACTGCAGCTGCTGGGCGTCCAGGCCGGCCTGGTCGTTGGCGCCACCGTCTTGGGCGCCCGACAGCAGGGTGCCGCTCTGGTCCACCACGCTGACGGCCTTGGGCGACATCTCCGGCACGCTGGACGACACCAGGTGCACGATGCCGGCCAGTTGACCGCGGTCCAGGGTGCGACCGGCGTACAGCGTCAGCACCACCGAGGCCGAAGCCTTCTGCTGCTCTCGGAAGAAACCGTTTTGGTTGGGCAGGGCCAGGTGAACGCGGGCGCTCTGCACGCTGGCGATCGCCTGGATGGAGCGGGTCAGCTCGCCTTCCAGACCGCGCTGGAAATTCAGGCGCTCCTGGAACTGGGTCACGCCGAACTTCTGGGACTCCATCAGCTCGAAGCCGACCACCGAGCCCTTGGGCAGGCCGGCAGACGCCAGCTTCAATCTCACATCGTGAACTTTGTCGGCCGGCACCAGGATGGCCGCGCCGCCGTCGGCATGCTTGTAAGGCACCTGCATCTGCTGCAGCTGGGCCAGGATGGCGCCCCCGTCCTTGTCAGACAAGTTGGTGTAGAGCACGCGGTAGTCGCCCTCGCGGCCCCACAGCAGCATGGCCGCGAAGATCACGAAGATGGCAGCGATGCCGCCTGCCAGCATCAGCTTGCGCTGCATGGGCAAGCCCATGACGCGCTGCGCGAAACCGGGCGGCGTGGCGTCGATCACCTGGCTGGCAGGTGAGGCAACGGCGGCAGAGGTGTTGGGTGCGACAGTGACTTCCATGGGCGGGCAGTTCGTTGAGCCGCGCATCGATACAGACGATGCCGCAATCCAGCTTCAACGGAACCAATGTTCGCAGTCCGGTCGGGCAAAAGTGCCGGGAACAGCAAGCCATTTGCCGACCTCTTCGCAGCATCGGCGCCCAGGAAAGTGCCTAGAGTGGCAACTGTGGTGATCTGAACCACGCCCTGTCGGACTTATCGGCACCATGGACCTCAAACTCAAGCCCTTTGATTTCGCCCAGGCAGCCACCCGTGCTGGCATGGCCGACGTCGCCCGGCGCGTCGAGGCCAAAACCCGCACGGACGCCACGGGCAGCAGCACCGGCGTGCAAGGTGCCAGCTTCCAGAACGCCTTCAGCGGCGCCCTGCAGTCGATCAGCGCCGCGCAGACCAAGGCCAGCACCATGCAACGCGAAGTGCAGTTCGACAACCCCACGGTCAGCCTGGAAGAAACCATGATCTCCATGCAAAAAGCGCAATTGGGCTTCCAATCGGCCGTGCAAGTGCGCAACAAGCTGGTTCAGGCGTACACCGATATCATGAACATGCAGGTGTGAGGTCGCGCGTGGCGGCTTGACCTGCCACGCCAACACCTCACACACCATGACCCACACCTCCACCCCTGCCGCGGGAACGCTGCCCCTGCGGCAGATGCTGATCTGCGGCGCGCTCATCGTGACGCTGTCCATGGGCATCCGCCACAGCTTCGGCCTGTGGTTGCAGCCCATCACCCTGGCCCACGGCTGGACGCGCGAGGACTACTCCGTGGCCATGGCCGTGCAGAACCTGGTGTGGGGCGCGGCAGGCCCCTTCGTGGGCTGGTGGGCCGACCGCAGTGGCGCCTTCCGCGTGCTCTGGCTGGGCGCCCTGCTCTACGCGCTGGGCCTGTTCGGCATGGCCACCACCAGCCACCACCTGAGCTTCGTGCTCACCTGCGGCGTCACCATCGGCCTGGCGCAAGCGTGCAGCACCTACGCGGTCATCTACGGCGTCGTCGGACGCAACATCGACGCCTCGCAGCGCTCCTGGGCCATGGGCATCACCGCGGCGGCCGGCTCCTTCGGGCAGTTCCTGATGGTGCCGCTGGCCAGCACCCTGATCCACAAGCTGGATTGGTCGCCGGCCTTGAGCAGCCTCTCCTTCGCCGCCCTGCTGATCGGGCCGCTGGCCTTTGGTTTGCGGGAAGCGCGCCGCCAGGCCCCTGCCGTGGCGCCGTCACAGCATGGCAAGACCGCCGCCCTGCTGGACGGCACCCCGGTGTCGGCCGGCGCGGCGCTCAAGGAAGCCTTCGGCCACCGCGACTACCTGCTGCTGACCGCCGGCTACTTCGTCTGCGGCTTCCAGCTGGCCTTCATCGGCGTGCACCTGCCCAGCTACCTGCGCGACCACCGCCTCGACCCGCAGGTCGCCACCACGGCGCTGGCCCTCATCGGCCTGTTCAACGTGTTCGGCACCTATGCGGCCGGCACCCTGGGCCAGCGCATCCGCAAGACCTGGATCCTCTCTTTCATCTACGCCATGCGCGGCGTGGCCATGATCGCCTTCATTTTCACGCCACCCACCCCGCTGAGCGTGGGCCTGTTCGCCGCCACCATGGGCGCGCTGTGGCTGTCCACCGTGCCCCCCACCAACGCCGTGGTGGCGCAGATGCTGGGCGTCAAGCACCTGTCCATGCTGGGCGGCATCGTCTTCTTTTCCCATCAGATCGGGTCTTTCATGGGCGTGTGGCTGGCCGGCAGGCTCTACGATGCCACGGGCAGCTACCAGGTGGTCTGGTGGATCGCCATCGTGCTGGCCTTCGCCGCGGCGCTGATCAACCTGCCCATCCGTGAGCAGTTGCAGCCAGCGCGGCGGCTGGTGAGCGCGTGATGGACCGCATGGGCCAACGCCCCCGCCTCACCACGCTGCTGGCCTGGCTGGTCGCTGGCGCACTGCTGCTGGTCGTTTTTCTTTGGTACCTCAGCCCGCACCTCGTTGTCGAGATGGCCGGGCGTCTGTGGAGTTGCATCTGACATGAGCGTGGTCATCATCACCGGGGCGTCCGACGGCATCGGCGCCGAATTGGCGCGCCAACTGGCGCAAACGCAAGGCTCGAAACTCACCCTGGTGCTGGCCGCGCGCAGCGCCGACAAACTCGAAGCCGTGGCGCAGCAGTGCCGCCAGCACGGCGCCCGCGTCAAGGTGCGCCCCACCGACGTCGGCATCGAGGCCGACTGCCGGGGCCTGGTCCAGGACACCGTGGAGGCCTTCGGCCAGCTCGACACCCTGGTCAACAACGCCGGCATGTCGGCCCACGCCCTGCTGGAAGAGGTCACCGACCTGGCCTGGTACGAGCAGCTCATGCGCATCAACCTCTGGGGCAGCGTGTGGTGCACCCACGCCGCGCTGCCGCACCTGAAAGCCAGCAAGGGGCGCATCGTGGCCGTCTCCAGCCTGGCCGGGCTGGTCGGCGTGCCTGGCCGCACCGCCTATAGCACCACCAAGTTCGCCATGAACGGCTTCTTCGAGGCCCTGCGGGTGGAATTGCAACCCCACGGCGTGTCGGTCACCCTCGCCTACCCGGGCGTGGTGGCCACCGACATCCGCTACCGCGGCTTCAACGCCCAGGGCGATGCCGCGGGCAAGAGCGGCCTGGACGAGTCCGGCGCCATGACCGTGGAAACATGCGCCCGCCTCATCCGCGAAGGCATGGAACGCCGCGAGCGCGACATCGTGATGTCCTTCAAAGGCAAGCTCAGCCGCTGGATGAAACTGATTGCACCCGGGCTTGTCGACCGATTGGCGCTCAAAGCGTTGAACCAGGACGTCCGCCCCCACTGAGCTCGCGCTTGACGCCCACGCAGCCCTGAACCCGCACAGATCAGGCCGCAGACGCTCAGCACACCCGCATGACACCCGACCATGCCCTTTAGAATGGTCAGGGATTGAAGGAATCACCATGGAACCCATCATTGGCAGCATCGTCGCCCTGATCACGCCCCTGCATGCAGACGGCAGTGTGGACTACCCCACCCTGCGGGCCCTGATCGACTGGCACATCGCCGAAGGCACCGATTGCATCGGCGTCGTCGGCACCACCGGCGAGTCGCCCACCGTGTCGGTGGAGGAGCACTGCGAAATCATCCGCGTGGCGGTGGAACAGGCTGCGGGCCGCGTGCCCGTCATGGCCGGCGCCGGCGCCAACTCGACGCGCGAAGCCATCGAGCTCACGCGGTTCGCCAAGAAGGTCGGCGCCGACAGCACCCTGCAGGTCGTGCCCTATTACAACAAGCCCACGCAAGAAGGCATCTACCAGCACTTCAAGGCGATCGCCGAAGCGGTCGATCTGCCGATGATGCTCTACAACGTGCCCGGCCGCACTGTGGCCGACATGAGCGTCGAGACCGCCCTGCGCTGCGCCAACCTGCCCGGCGTGTTCGGCATCAAGGAAGCCACCGGCAACCTGGAACGCGCCGCCTGGCTGATCAAGCAAGCGCCCAAGGGCTTCCACATCTACTCGGGCGACGACCCCACCGCCGTGGCCCTGATGCTGCTGGGCGGGCACGGCAACGTCAGCGTGACGGCCAACGTCGCACCGCGCGCCATGGCCCAGCTGTGCAAGGCCGCGATCGCCAAGGACGCCGCGCGTGCGGTCGAGCTGCACATGCAACTGCTGCCGCTGCACAAGCACCTGTTCGTCGAGCCCAACCCGATCCCCGTGAAGTGGGCCCTGACCCGCATGGGCAAATCTGGTGGTACGCTGCGCCTGCCGCTGACCGAGCTGTCGGCCTCTGCGCAGCCTGTGGTCGAAGCCGCGCTGCGCGAAGCCGGCGTGCTCTGAGCCTTGCTGGCTGCCCCCGGCCCCCGTCTCCGGCTCAGCGCCAGACGGGTGGCCCCAGATTGCCTGTCACATTGCCCTGACCCCATGCGCATCACACCCCGCACCACGCACGTCCTGACCCTGGGCGCGGCACTGGCCTCGGCCATGCTGGCAACCGGCTGCTCCTCCGTCTCCAGCGCCCTCTCGGGCGACAAGATCGACTACCGCAGCAGCGGCGCACAAAGCGTGCGCCTGGACGTGCCGCCCGACCTGAGCCAGCTGCCCGGCCAGCAACGCTACAACCAGGCCACGCCGGCCATCGTGTCGGCCAGCAGCCTGAGCCGCCAGGCCCCTCAGGCCGACGCAGCGCCCGTCGCCATCGCCCCGGCCGAACGCGGCGGCATCAAGCTGGAGCGCCAAGGCCAGACGCGCTGGCTGGTGGTGAACCAGCCGCCCGAAGCCATCTACAGCCAGGTGCGCGGCTTCTGGTCTGACGTCGGTTTCGAGCTGACGGTCGATCGCCCTGAAGCCGGCGTGATGGAGACCAACTTCTCCGAGAACCGCGCCAAGCTGCCAGAAGACGGCGTCCGCAACCTGCTGGGCCGCGTCTACGACATGCTCTACGACACCGGCCTGCGCGACTCCTTCCGCACCCGCATCGAGCGCACCGCCACGGGCAGCGAGATCTACATCAGCCACCGCGGCATGTCCGAGGAATTCGTCGACAGCACCCGCAAGGACCAGACGACCTGGCGCATCCGCCCCAGCGACCCGGGCCTGGAAGCCGAGATGCTCGCCCGCCTGATGGTCAAGCTGGGCGCACCGAAGGAAGCCGCGGCCGCCGTGCGTGAGCAAGCGGCCATCCCCGCCCCGCAAGCCACCGTGGCCTCCGCCGTGAAGTTGGGCGCCAATGGCACCACGATGGTCCTGCAAGCCGAGGGCGACCTGGCCTGGCGCCGCGTGGGCCTGGCCCTGGACCGCAGCGGCTTCACCGTCGAGAACCGCGACCGCAAGAGCGGCAGCTACGAAGTGCGCATCTCGGTGGACGACCCGGAAGCGGCCAAGCCGGGCTTCTTCGGACGCCTGATGGGCCGCAGCGAAGCCGAAACGCTGGCGCGCTACAAGGTGCGCGTGGAGCCGCAAGGCAGCGCCAGCTTGGTCAGCGTGCTGACCGACAATGGCGCAGCAGCCAACTCGCCCACGGGCAAGCGTATCGCCAAACGCCTGGCCGAAGAGCTCAACTGAAGCTGACGCTGGGCTGACAGCCCAGCGGGCCCGCCGGGTGATCAACCCGATGCGCAACCCGACGCGAAAAAACCGGCCACCTTGCGGTGGGCCGGTTTTTTCTTGGCTGGCGTCAGGGTATGCCGCTCAAACATGCCGCTCAAGCGTGACATCCAGACGAAAAAAAGCCGCTCTTGCGAGCGGCTTTTTTGTACGCTGAACTGAAGATCAGTTCGAAGCAGCCGAAGCGACTTCGGAAGCAGCAGCAGCGACTTCGGAAGCGGCAGCGGAAGCAGCGTCCACAGCAGCGGAAGCAGCCACAGCGACTTCGGAAGCAGCGGAAGCGACTTCGGAAGCGGCGGTAGCGGCAGCTTGTTCTTCTTTCTTACCGCAGGCGGCCAGAGCCATGGCAGCGATCAGCGAAGCCAGCAGGAGCGACTTTTTCATGCTTGTGTCCTCAAAAGGAGTGTCAAAAACGGTGGTCTTGGAACTGTGTTCAAAGCCCGAGACCCGTCAGTGATCGAACACAGTGCGGGCCACAAGGGCATAGGATGCATCGCAACTGGCGTTGCTCCACATTCAGCCATCGATTATACGGTGCATCGGGCAGTTCCCTATAGACCGAGGATCGTGCCTGGCATTGCCTCGGCAGAGCGTTGCGAAATAACGTCAAAATCAGCCTGCCAAACGTGAAGTGTGGCCGGATCCGTGCTCCAAACACCCCGTCCTGACAGGCCATCCAGCAAGCGCAGGCCCAAGCGCCCAGGCCACAGCAGCATCGGGCGCAGCTGAGGCGCATCCTCCTCGTTGGCCTGCAGACAGCGCACGCGGTGCGTCCAGTCCTGCCGCCAAGCCAGCCAGCGCGGGTGCTTGCGCGGGAACTCGTCGAACCGGGCGGCCAGCAAGGTCAAACGGGTGCGTGGATGCGCCAGGACGCCTTGTTGCAGGACTTCGACAATGGCCCGCTCACCGAGAGGCCATGGCACAAAGTCTGGATCGCACAAACGCCAGTCCGCCGGCTCGGTGGTGCCCATGGCCAAGGCCGCGCGCAGGCGGTCTTGAAAATCTCGCCAACCGTCGATGCGACCTGAAGGGTGAACGGCGGCAGCGCTTTCGGACGCATTCGCATCATCGGCCGTGTGGCGGGGCTCGTCAGGCGTGTCCATGGCCATGCTCCAGTTGAATTCTCAGGCTGGACGACGGCACTTCAGGGCTGCGGGTGCAGCCATCCGTCTTCCGACCATTGGTTGAGCAACTCGCGCAGCGTGGCACTGGCGCGTGCCACGGCTTTGGCGCTCAGCCAGCGCTGGTCGGCCAACTCGCGCAGGTGGCGGGCGTCTTGCCCGGCGGCACGCCAGGACTCACCATTCGCAAACACGCGCTGACCGTCATAGACCATGCGGGTGCGGGCGTCCAAGCGCACGCCCACGCCCTCGGGCAAGGGCTCGCCGGCCTCGAACCACACGCGCGGCTTGGGCTCGGTGAGGATTTCGCCCAGCGCCGAACGCAGGCCGTCGCGGTCCTTGAGCAGGCGCTCGATGGCCTCGGCGGCAAACGCTTCCAGTGCATCGGGGATCAGGCCTGGCGTCTCGGTGGCCTCTTGCTTGGGATCGCGGTAAAGGCGGCGCGGGGCCTCGCTGTCGAGCTCTTCAACGAAACGGATCAGCACCTCGCGCGCCAGCTCGGTGGCCTCGGGCACGCGGAAACCGATGGAGCAGGTCATGCACTCACCCTGCGCGATGCCGTCGTGCGCCCACATGGGTGGCAGGTAGAGCATGTCGCCAGGCTCCAGCAGGTACTCTTCCTCGGGCTCGAAGTGGCTGAGGATTTTCAGCGGCACGTCGGGCTGCAGGCTGTCGTCCTTGAGCTTGCCGACCCGCCAGCGGCGCTGACCGTGCACCTGCAGCAGGAAGACGTCGTAGGAGTCGTAATGCGGGCCCACGCCTCCGCCATCGGTGGCATAGGAAACCATGAGGTCGTCCAGGCGGGCGTCGGGCACGAAGCGGAAGCGCTGCAGCAGCTCGTGCGCGGCCGGCACATGGAGGTCCAGGCCCTGCACCAGCAGCGTCCAGCCGGGCTGGGTCAGTGGCGGCAGGCTGCGTCGGTTCAAGGGGCCGTGCTTGAGCGTCCAGCCGGCATCGTCCGCGGCCGATGCCTTCGTGCCCTTGCTGCCCTGCGCCAGCCGCTGCTGCACGATCAAGCGGGACTCCACGGCCTCATCGCCAGCCAGCGCGAACAGCGCGGCACGGTCCAGCGGCGCCTGCACGCCCGGCACCGCCTGGCGGATCAGCAAGGGTTTTTTCTGCCAGTGGCGGCGCATGAAGGCGCGTGGCGACAGGCCGCCCAACAGGGGCGTCGGGGTGTCAGGGGACGGCGGCAACGGGAGGGAGGATGCGGGAGCGTTCATGCCCCGCATTGTGCTGCGTCCGGCGCAGGGGCGGTGCACAGTCGTGAGATGATCTGAGCATGATCATTTCTTCCCCCTGTGTGGTCAGTCTGACGTGGCGCCTTGAAGACGCCCAAGGGCAGCTGATCGACGAGTTGACCGAGCCCATGGAGTTCCTGCTGGGCGGCGAGGACCTGCTGGCCAAGGTGGAGCATGCGCTCATCGGCCAGACCGTGGGCTTCGAGGCGAACCTGCACCTGGAGCCCGAACACGCTTTCGGCGATTACCACGCCGAGCTGGTGTTTTTCGAGGCGCGCGACATCTTCCCCGATGCCGTGACCGAGGGCATGCAGTTCGACGGCCCGCCCGAAGGCAGCACCACGCCCGACCTGCCCAAGGACGCCATCTACACCGTCACGGAGGTCTACGAGACCCACGTGGTGCTGGACGGCAACCACCCGCTGGCCGGCATCTCGCTGAACCTGACCTTGCAGGTTTGCGATGTTCGCCCGGCCACGCAAGAGGAAACCGAGCAGGGCTCGGTGGCGCTGTCACCGCTCTCGCTGGGGGGGCACGTGGCGCCCGAAGGCACCACGCTGCACTGAACACCGCTGGCCCTGCGGGGCCGAAGCCTGCCCAGGTCAGGGCCAGGGTCAGCCGAGTCCGGTCGATCCGAAACCGCCCTGACCGCGCTGGCTGGCGTCGTCGAAACCTTCGACCACGCGGAACCTGGCCTGCACCACCGGCACGATGACCATCTGCGCGATGCGCTCCATCGGCTGGATGGTGAAGGCCTGGCTGCCGCGGTTCCAGCAGCTCACCATCAAGGGGCCCTGGTAGTCGGAATCGATCAAGCCCACCAGATTGCCCAGCACAATGCCCTGTTTGTGGCCGAGGCCCGAGCGCGGCAGGATCATGGCCGCCAAGCCCGGATCGCCCAGGTGCATGGCCAGGCCGGTGGGGATGAGCTGGGCCTGCCCGGGCGCCAGCACCAGGGCTTCTTCCAGGCAGGCGCGCAGGTCCAGGCCGGCGCTGCCAGGCGTGGCATAGGCCGGCAGGGCATCGGTCATGCGGGGGTCGAGGATGCGGATGTCAACGGTGGTCATGGGGTCGGGATCAGGGTGTGGGATCAGGCGTCAGGCGGCAAGCCGCTGAGCCAGCTCGGCCATGAGCGCACGCGCCAGGCTGAGCTTGTCGGCCTGGCTGCCATCGGCGGGCAAGGGGCGCTCGCTGTGGGCGTCCACCAGCAGGAGGCTGTTGTCGTCGCGGCCAAAGGTGGCGGGCCCGAGGTTGCCCACGATCAGCGGGATGCGCTTGCGCAGCAACTTGGCGCGCGCGTGCGCCAGCAACTGCTCGCTCTCGGCAGCGAAGCCCACGCAGTAAGGCGGCTGGGCCAGCGAGGCCACCGCGGCCAGGATGTCGGGGTTCTCCGTGAGCTCGAAGGTCGGTGCCAGCTTCTTGCCTTCTTTTTTGATCTTGTGCTCGCTCAGGGACGCGGGGCGCCAATCGGCCACCGCGGCCGTGGCCACGAACACATCGTGCTGACCTGCTTGGGGCAACACGGTGTCGAACATCTGCTGGGCGGTCATCACGTCGATGCGGCGCACGCCGCGCGGCGTGGGCAGGTGCACCGGACCGGCCACCAGCGTGACCTGAGCGCCAGCCTCTGCCGCCGCCCGCGCGATGGCGAAACCCATCTTGCCGCTGGAGTGGTTGGTGATGCCGCGCACCGGGTCGATGGGCTCGAAGGTCGGGCCGGCCGTGATGAGCAGGCGCTGTCCTGCCAGCACCTTGGGCTGGAAAAAGGCCACGAGCTCATCGAGCAGTTCCTGGGGCTCCAGCATGCGGCCGTCGCCCACTTCGCCACAGGCCTGGTCGCCACTGCCCGGGCCCAGCACCACGGCGCCATCGGCCTGCAGTTGCGCCACATTGCGCTGCGTGGCCGGGTGTGACCACATCTCGCGGTTCATGGCCGGGGCCACCAGCAAGGCGCAGCGCTCGCGCGGACGCGCCAGGCACAGCAGGCTGAGGAGCTCGTCTGCCCTGCCCTGCACCAGGCGCGCGATGAAGTCCGCGCTCGCCGGCGCGATCAGGACCGCATCGGCCTCGCGTCCCAGGTTGATGTGGGCCATGTTGTTGCCCTCGCGGGCATCCCACTGGCTGGTGTACACCGGGCGGCCCGAGAGGGCCTGCATCGTGACCGGGGTGATGAAGGCCTCGGCGGCCTCGGTCATGAGCACCTGAACGGTGGCGCCCGCTTTGGTGAGCAGGCGCACGAGTTCGGCCGATTTGTAGCAGGCGATGCCGCCTGAGAGGCCCAGCACGATGTGCCGGCCCAGAAGGTCTGCGCGTTCTGACATGGGCCCGACTCTAGCAGGCCCACGCCCTCATTCAGGCACAGATGCTGGTGCGGTAGGTGCTGGGTGACATGCCCATCCAGCGCTTGAAGGCGAAGGTGAAGGCGCGGCGATCGGAAAAACCGAGCTCCGCGCTGATGGACTCCATGCTGATCGCGCGGCGGCGCAGCATGATCTGGGCGCGGTGGCACTTGGCCTCCGACTGGATGTCCACGTACTTGACGCCATCGGCCTGCAGGCGACGCTGCAGGGTGCGCGGGTGCAGGCCCAACGCGGCGGCGGTGGCTTCCAGGCCTTCGCGCAGCAACTCCGGGCGACGCTCCAGGGCCCAGCGGACTTCGTCCACGATGTGGCGCTCGGCGCCTTCCTGGCTCAGGCGGCGCTCGATGCGCTGGCGCGCTTCGGTCAAGGCTTGAGGCAGCGGCGCATTGAGCGGCTGGTCCAGCCAGCGGCGGTCCATGACCAGCGCGTCGGCGTCCTCGTTGAAGGTCACAGGCACGCCGAAGTGCTCGGTGTACTTCTCCGGGTGGGCCGGGGCCGGTCCTGCCATGCGCACCGACAGCAGCACATGGGCACTGTGTGCGGCGCGGCGCAGCAGCTGGTTGATGGCGGCCAGCAGCACTTCCCGCACGTGGCAGAACTCGCGCGGGTCCTGTCCCGGCACCGTCATCACGACGCGCACATGGGCCTCGGCACCGAACTCGTCGAGGCGCACGTTCATCCAGGGCGTCAGGACTTCGCGGGCCCAGCCAGCGAGCTCCAGGATCTCGCGCAACGTGGTGCACGAGTCCAGGAAAGCATCGAACTCGGCGAAATGCTCGAAGACGAAGTTCTCGCCCAGGGCGAAGGGAAAGTGGTGGGTGCGCGCACGCTCCACGCACATCGAAAAAGCCTTGAAGAGGCTGGCAGGTGGCACGCGCAGCGGCACCTGCGGGTCATGCGGGTTGATGCCCACTTCGCGGAGGACGGGGTCGATGGTGAAACCACAGACCGAAGCCGCCTGACGCCAGCTTCCGAGAGCAGGCACAGGGACGGAAGACGAGGACAGCCGAGGTTGCATAGCGGTACGACGAGCCAATATCGATTAACGATCAGCCAAATGGCTGGCTGAGGACTAATCTATGTGACGCAATGACCCCACGCAAGGAACCTTGCGCGCCACAAAGGGCGCGTACACGACACGACCACTCAAATGATGTGCTCGTTGCTACGCATACCGTGTGCTTTGGCGGCCAAACGTGGTGGCCGCGGCACACCTCAGCACATGCCTTTGGCGCGTGATGCTCGGCCCAGGCGGGCCTGGAGAAACACTCAGGCTTGCTGCTCGCGCCAGGCGCTCGGTGTCGTCCCTTCCCAGCGCTTGAAGGCGGCGGTGAAGGCGCGGCGGTCGGAGAAGCCCAAGCGTGCGCTGATGTCGTCGATGGAAACATCGCCCTGGCGCAACCACTGACAGGCCAGGCGGTGGCGCATGCGTGCCTGCACGTGCAGGTAGCTGTCGCCCTCGTCCTTCAAGCGCCGCTGCAGGGTGCGCGGGTGCAGGTTGAGGCGGTCGGCCATGTCTTCCACGCCGAGGGCCAGCAGGTTGGGCTCGCGGGTGATGATCTCTTCGATTTCGGCGGCCACGCCCTGGCGGCGCGCCTCCTTGCCCAAGCGCTGCTCGGCCAGGAACTGGGCTTGTTCGTGCAAGGCGGGGAAGGCGCCTTCCAGCGGCAAATCGAGGATGCGCCGCTCGAACACGAGGGCATCGGCCGACGCGTTGAAGGTCACGGGCACGCCGAAAAAAGGCTCGAAACTGGCGGCGTACTTCGGGGGTGGCCCCTTGACGGTGACGCCCACGAAACCCAGGTCAGAGCCTTGCAGGGTGCGCCCGAATTTGCGGATGCAGGCCAGGATGGCTTCGGTGACCAGGTGCAGGGGCAGGCCGTACAAAGCGGCATTGGGCACGGGCACGTCAAAGCCCACGCAGACGCGCGCCAGTTCGCCCTCTTCCTTGACGTCCAGCGTCAGCCAGGGCAGGACCATGCGCTTGGCCAAATCGGCCACCCGCAACGCTTCACGCAGCGTGGGGCTGGTGGTCAGCAGGGTCTCGAACTCGGGCAGGGACTCGAACGCGAAGGTGTCGCCCAGCACGAAGGGGAAGTGCTTGTCAGGCGACAGCGAAACGCACTGCTCCAGCAAAGAGATGAGCTGCAGCGGCGACACGCGGGCGTCTTCCAGGCGGATCAGGTCGATCTTGATGCCTGCTTCTTTGAACAGCGGCTGGACGTTGAATCCGCACTTGGCGCCGGCCTTGATCCAGGCCGAGAGCATGAACAAGGGGATGGGCTTGATGCCCATGGCCTCCAGCATGGCCGCAGGGGGAAGTGGAATGCGCATAAAGAAAATCGGCACACCCAAGACAGGTGTGCCGAAGTCTAACCAACTACGGGGATGTCACGCAGGAAATTTGCGCGACAGGACTCACCGCGCCGCGGCCAAATCCGCGCGCATCAACTCGCTGGCCTCGACCGGGTCGCTGTGCTTGGCAAAGCCACGCAGCCACTCCTCGTAGCCGGGCTGCTCGGTCTCTTGCCAGGGGTGATAACCCGGCTTGTAGTACTGGATGTAGTGCTTGTGCAGGGGCGCGGCGAAACCACCGGGCTTGAGCAACCACCAGATGCCCTTGGCGTTGAGTTGGAGGCGCTGGAAGAAGCTGAAACCATCGGCCTTGAGCATGGCGTTGGCGAACTTCAGGATCACGTGCGGGAACATGAACGTCGCATGGATCAGGGCGCCAATGCGCTTGAAATAGCCGACCTTGGCGTAGTCGATCATGACGTCGTAAGCCACGCCCTTGTGCTCGACTTCCTCGATGGCATGCCAGGCGTACATGGCACGGACCTTGGGGTGCGCGTCGCCCATGATGTCGCGGTCGTCGAACATGGCGTGGGCACCCAGGGCCGTGAAGTGCTCCAGCGCGCCGGTGATTGCCAGGGTGTATTCGCGGCTGTGGCGATTGCGGTACTTGTCGAACAGCAACTGGTCCAGCCAGCCGATGAGCTTGTCCACCGGCATGCCTTGCTTGCGCAGCACGTTGTTGTACTGGTCATGGACCATGCTGTGCTGGGCTTCCTGGCGGTTGAAGTCCTTGATGTCCTTCAGCAGCTTGGGGTCGTTGATCTGGTCGCGGAAGTCGCGCACGGTGACCATGAAGAACTTTTCGCCCGGCGGGAAGATCAGGGACATCGCGTCGAAGAAGCGCGTCTTGAACGCGTCGCCGCCGAACCAGTATTTGGGGATGCTGGGGTCGTCGAGACCGAAATCCAGCTTCTCGCGCGGCACGATGGGGTGCTGCTTGTCGGATGCGTTTGCCATGTATCGTCCTCTGTGGGTTGTCTCCAGAATGACGCCATCGTAGGAAGCGCTGGGGTGACGCAACAGGATGTCGCGTGACAGCAAGGCATCGTCAACGACAGCACGGCAGCCAGAAGCCCCGCAGGTTTGCGCTGGATCAAATCCATGAAAAAAGGCTCCCGAAGGAGCCTTTGTGCGCCCGAACCGAACAGGTGTCAAGCCATGGCCATGACCGAGCGCATTTGCTCGCTGGCTTTGACCGGGTCGCGCTCGTTGTGGTCGAAGGCGGCCAGCCACTCGGCGTAGCCAGGCTGGTCGGCTTCGTGCCAGGGGTGGTAGCCGGGCTTGTAGTACTGCACATAGTGCTTGTGCATCGGGGCCAGCAGGCCACCCGGCTTGAGCAGCCACCAGATGCCCTTGACGGTCATCTTCAGGCGCTCGGCACGACTGAAACCGTCCTGGATCATCAGCTGGCGCTGGATGTGGAAGATGGTGGCCGGGAACATGTAGGTGGAATGCAGCAAGGCGCCAACGCGCTTGAAGTAGCCCACCTTGGCGTAGTCCTCCATGACGTCGTAGGCCACGCCCTTGTGCTCGACTTCCTCGATGGCGTGCCAGGCGTACATGGCGCGCACGCGGTGGTCGGCGTCCTTCATGACGTCGCGCTTGTCAAACAGGCTGTGCGCGAAGATGGAGGTGAAGTGCTCCAGGGCCGAGGTGATGGCCAGGGTGTAGCCGCGGCTGTAGTTGGCGCGGTAGTGGCCGTTGAGCAGCTCGTCCACGTACTGGGTCAGGCTGTCCACGTCGATGCCTTGCTGGCGCAGGCGGTCGTTGTCCTGGCGGTGGACCATGCCGTGCTGGGCTTCCTGGCGGTTGAAGTCCTTGATGTCCTGCAGCAGCTTGGGGTCGTTGATCTGGTCGCGGAAGTCGCGCACGCAGGTCATGAAGAACTTTTCACCCGGCGGGAAGATGATGGACAGGGCGTCCCAGAAGCGGGTCTTGAAGGGGTCGCCGCCGTACCAGAAACGGGGGATGTCACCGTCCAGGCCGAATTGCAGGCGCTCGCGGGGAACGATGGGGTGCTGTGCAACGGGGGTGGTCATGGTGTCTCCTCTGGCGGGATGGGTCTCTGTTGACACCGAATGTCGCGCTTTGATCTGCGTCAACACAGGATGCTGCGTGACACGAGGGGTTCGCTGCCGACATCCCGGCCCGCCCCCAGGCAAAAGTACCGCTGCAAGCCGATTCAATCGCGCGTCAAGTGCGCCGCGCTGGAACGAAAAAAAGCCCGCCGGGGTGAGCGGCGGGCCCATCAGCCATCAGTCAAGCAACCGTGGCGCTCAAAGGCGTTCGGTGACCCAGGCCAGCACGCCAGCCAGTGCCTGGGGCAGTGCCGACGCATCGGTGCCACCGGCCATGGCCATGTCGGGCTTGCCACCGCCCTTGCCGCCCACTTGCTGAGCGACGAAGTTGACCAGCTCGCCAGCCTTGACCTTGGAGGCGGGGTTGGCCAGCACATCGGCGGTGACGCCCGCAGCCAGCTGCACCTTACCGCCATCGACCGCGGCCAGCACGATCACGGCGCTCTTCAGCTTGTTCTTGAGCTGGTCCATGGTGTTGCGCAGCGTGGCGGCATCGGCGCCTTCCAGCGTCGCGGCCAAGACCTTCACACCCTTGACCTCGGTGGCCTGGGCCATCAGCTCATCGCCTTGCGAAGAGGCCAGCTTGCCCTTGAGCGCAGCGATTTCCTTTTCCAGCGCACGGATCTGCTCCTGCGCGGCGGCCACGCGGGCCGGCACGTCGTGCGGGGTGGCCTTGAGCAGCGCCGCCACGCCCTTGAGCGTGCCTTCGAGGTTCTGCGTGTAGCCCAGGGCGTTCGCGCCGGTGATGGCCTCGACACGGCGCACGCCAGCGGCCACACCGCCTTCGGCGACGATCTTGAACAGGCCGATGTCGCCCGTGCGTTGCACGTGGGTGCCGCCGCAGAGTTCCTTCGACGAACCGATGGACAGCACGCGCACGGTCTCGCCGTACTTCTCGCCGAACAGCATCATGGCGCCGCTCTTTTGGGCGTCGTCCAGGGCCATGACCTGGGCCTGGGCTTCGGCGTTGGCCAGCACCTCGGCGTTGACCAGCTCTTCGATTTCGCGGATCTCTTCGTCCGTCAACGGCTGGCCGTGCGAGAAGTCGAAGCGGGTGCGGTCGGGCGTGACCTGCGAGCCCTTCTGCGCCACGTGCTCGCCCAGCACCTCGCGCAAAGCCTTGTGCATCAGGTGGGTGGCGCTGTGGTTGCGCACGGTCTTGGCGCGCAGCTCGGCATCGACCTTGGCATGGAGCTTGTCGCCCACCTGGACGCTGCCTTCGACGATGCGGCCGTGGTGGCCGAACACGTCGGCCTGGACCTTCAGCGTGTCTTCCACCAGGAAGCGGCTGGTGGCGTTGCGCAGCTCGCCGCTGTCGCCGCACTGGCCGCCGGACTCGGCGTAGAAGGGGGTGTGGTCCAGCACGATGACGGCGTCGTCACCGGCATGGGCCTGCTGCACCGAAGCGCCATCGACGTAGATGGCCGTCACGTTGGCGGCGTCCACCGTCAGGTGTTCGTAGCCGTGGAAGCCCGTGGCCACGCCGGTGTATTCGAGGCCGGCAGCCATCTTGAACTTGCCGGCGGCACGGGAGCGCTGACGTTGCTCATTGAGGAAGACCTCAAAGCCCGCCATGTCAACGCCCATACCGTGCTCACGACAAACGTCAGCAGTCAAGTCAATGGGGAAGCCGTAAGTGTCGTGCAACTGAAACGCGGTTGAAGCCTCAAGCTCATAAGCCGCACGCGAGCTGACAACGCCGGGAGTTAGCTTGTCACCGGGTCCAACGATTTCGCCGATTCGATTGACGAGCAACTCCATACCAGCTGCAATCGTCTGGAAGAAGCGCTCTTCTTCGGTCTTCAGCACCTCGGTGATGCGCTTCTCGTTGGCACGCAGCTCGGGGTAGGCCTCGCCCATTTCGGCGGTGAGCGCGGCCACCAGCTTGTGGAAGAAGGGGGTGCGGGCGCCCAGCTTGTAGCCGTGGCGGATGGCGCGGCGGGTGATGCGGCGCAGCACGTAGCCACGGCCTTCGTTGCTGGGGATGACGCCGTCGGCCACCGTGAACGAGCAGGCGCGGATGTGGTCGGCGATGACCTTGAGCGAGGGGCTGTTGACGTCGAAGCCTTCGCCGCCGGGCGATGCGGCTGCAACCGCGGTGCGCGCGGCGGCCAGCAGGTTCTGGAACAGGTCGATCTCGTAGTTGCTGTGCTTGCCTTGCAGCACCGTGGCGATGCGCTCCAGGCCCATGCCGGTGTCCACCGAGGGCTTGGGCAGCGGGTGCATCACGCCGTCTTCCGTGCGGTTGTACTGCATGAAGACGTTGTTCCAGATCTCGATGTAGCGGTCGCCGTCTTCGTCGGGGCTGCCCGGGGGGCCGCCGGCGATCTCGGGTCCGTGGTCGAAGAAGATTTCGGTGCAGGGGCCGCAGGGGCCGGTGTCGCCCATCATCCAGAAGTTGTCGGACATGTAGCGGCCGCCCTTGTTGTCGCCGATGCGCACGATGCGCTCGGCGGGCACGCCCACCACCTTGTGCCAGATGTCGTAAGCCTCGTCGTCTTCCTGGTAGACGGTGACCCAGAGCTTCTCTTTGGGCAGCTTGAATTGTTCGGTCAGCAACTCCCAGGCGAAGCTGATCGCGTCCTTCTTGAAGTAGTCACCGAACGAGAAGTTGCCCAGCATCTCGAAGAAGGTGTGGTGGCGCGCGGTGTAGCCGACGTTGTCCAGGTCGTTGTGCTTGCCGCCGGCGCGGATGCACTTTTGCGAGGTGGTCGCGCGGCTGTAGGGGCGTTTGTCGAAGCCCAGGAACACGTCCTTGAACTGGTTCATGCCGGCGTTGGTGAACAGCAGCGTCGGGTCATCGCCAGGCACCACGGGGCTGGACGCCACGATGGTGTGGCCCTTGGACTGGAAGTACTCCAGGAAGGTCTTGCGGATGTCGGCGGCTTTCATGGGCGGCTTTCGAGAGGTGGTGTCGGGGGCGGTCAGCGCGGGGCTGAACCCTAGATTATAGAGAGCGCCGGTGTCACGGCCCCCAGCGCACCAGGCCCTGCACGACGTGGCGCGAGAGCTTCTGCGCCCGGGCCCAGACGCGGGTGCGCCGCAGCGCCTCGACCGTGTCGGCACCTGCGGCCAGGTCGGCATGGAAATGCTCCATGAAGCGGCGGGAGTCCTCGTCTTCGATGGGCCACAGCGACAGGATGGACGAGACGGTGCCGGCCTGGAACAAGGCCATCGACAGGCCCGTGGCGCCACCACCGCCCGGGCTGGCGTTCGCGCCCGAGTCACAGGCCGAGACGACGACCAGGTCGCTGTGCAGGTCCAGGGTGGCGATCTCGGCCGCGGTCAGGTAGCCGTCGGTGCCGGGCTCGCGGTTGACCTGTTTGAGCACGATGGCGCTCAGCGCGGGCTCGTCGTCGCTCAGGAAGCCGTGCGTGGTGAAGTGCAGCAATCGGTAGCTGGCCAGCTCGCCGCTGTCGGCCAGTTGCTGGACCATGGCCTCGCTGGCCTGGGCGCCACGCAGCACCAGGGAGCGCCGAGGGCCGGTGCCATCGGCCGTGCGCGCGATGGCATCGACCTCGGCGAGCGACCCCGGCAGGTCGTCCCAAGCGCCCTGGGCCCACTGCGCCAGCGCCAGGGGCAGCAGGCTGCGGTCGTGCTGCACGCCTTGCCAGATCTGCTTCATGTCCATGGCCCCGAGCTGGCGGCTGGCATCCGGGCGAACGAACTGGACCAGGCCGACTTTCGCGACCCGCGCATAGTGCGCACCGCCCACCGCCAGCAAGGGGCGGCGCTCCAGCTTGGCGTAGCTGCGCTGGCGTTCACCGAGGGTGTCCATCAGCGCGAGGGACGGCAGCAGGCCCACGGCCAGGCGGTCGCCCAGCAGGGCAGGCTCGCCCGAGGCGCCCTTGGCCTGCGGATCCGCCGTCAGCGGCAAGGACTCGAAGGGCACGTGCCCGAGGTTCTGGTCCACGCCGACCAGCAGGCGCTCACGCCCGGCCAGCTTCGGCCACAGCGGCTCGATCAGCCACTGCGACAGGCTGCGCAGCACCTCGTCGATGTCACCCACACGGCGCGCCTCGGGCTGGGGCTCGGTGAGGCTGTGCTGGTAGGCCCCGCTGGGCAGGCGCCACAGCGGCAGCGCGGACAGCGCCTTGCCCCGTGGGGCCATCGCGATGGCGCGCATGGTCAGGCGGTAGGCCTCGATGCTGGGGCGCACGCGGTCCTGGGTGTCCAGCACGACGACACGGACACCACTGCCCTCGGTGACGAAGGCCACCAGCGTGGGCCCGAAAAAGCGGTAGCCCACCACCGCGCCCGGTTGCTGCACCACGGCCGCCAGCCAGGGCGGCGGGGCCTGGACACTGGGCAAGCTTGCCGCGGGCACTTGCGCCTGCAAGCGCTTCCACACGGCAAAAGCGACAGCACGCTGCGCCAACAGCGGGCCGGTGTCCTGGTTCAGGCTGCGGGCCAGGGCCACTTTCTGGTCGATCAGGTGGAGGCGGCGCGAGGCGGCCTTGCGCGCGGCGCGGGCCTCGCCCGACCCGCTGTCGGCGTCCTCCTGCCCGTTGAGCGAGAGGCTCTGGCGGCGCAGCTTCAGCGCCTCGGACACCAGGAAGGCATCGGCAACACGCTGGTTGCGCAGCAGCAGTTCGATGTACAGGCCATGGAGACGGGACTGCATGGCCAGCCAGGCGTCGAGGCTGCGGTCGTCGAACAGGAGGGTGTCCGGCCGCGCGAGCGTGTCGCGCATGGCGGTCTCGGCCACGCTGAGCGCCTCGGCGTTCTGCGACAAGCTCATCAGGCGCGCCGCCTGGTTGGTGCTGGCCAACAGCACTTCCGGGTGCGCCGGGCCCAGGCGCTGCTTGAGCAGGGCCAGTTGCGACCTCTGCCCCTCACTGGCCGTCTGCAACTCGCCCGCGCTGCGGGCCGACGCGGCAAAGTCCAGCTCGGCCTTGCGGGTGAGTTCGTGGGTCGGGCCCAGTGCCTGGCGGGCCTGGTCACGCACCTGCTGTTGCAAGGCCCGAGCCTCGGGGATGCGGCCCGCATCGATCAAGGCCGAGGCCAGGATCAGCTGCGCGTCCAGGGTGTTGGCGTGCAGTGGTCCCAGGCTGGCGCGCTGCAGGTCTACCCCGCGCTGCGCCAGCGGCAAGGCCTCGGCATGCCGCTCCAGGCGGATCAGCGTGCCAGCCAGATTCTGCGCGGCGCGGCCACGGATCGCGTCACAGGTCCCGGGCGTGTCGCAGCTGCCCGGCCCGGGCGTCAGTTGCTCGGCGATGGCCAGCGCACGGGTGTCCAGCGGCAAGGCATCGGCGTAATTGCCCACCCAGTGCAGCGCAGTGGAGGTGTTGCGCAGCAGGGTCAGCACAGGCAGAGACGACGCGCCATGGCGCTTCTCGGCGATGGGCAGCATTGCCCGGTACACCGGGATGGCCTTGTCGTACTGGCCCAACTTGCTGTACGTGGTGGCCAGGTGGAAAGCTGCCTCCTGGGTGGCCTCGTGCCCGGGGCCAAGCAGCTTCAACGCATCGGCATGGGACGACTGGAGCTGCGCTTCGGCCTGAGGCAACTCGCCCAGCCTGGCCAGGACGCTGCCCAGGAAGGTGCGCATGCAGATGCGCAAAGCGGGCTCGGGCGCCTCCGGGGTGCGCTCGATGCGCTCCTGCATGAGCGTGCGCACCTGCGCCCACTGACCGGCCTTGACCAGGGCCACGGTGGCGGCATCGGCGCAGGGCTCGCGGGTCGCGGCCTGGGCGCCGACACACCACAGCGTCAGGCAAGCGATGGCCAGCGTGGCGCGGGCAGAACGGCCCCCCAAACGCGCCACATGGCGCAAGCCACGGCCAGACTGCAGCGAGGGCATCACGAAACCCATGGATCTCACCTGTTTTGATTGGAATGTCGCCCAACTGTAAACAAGGCCTGTGACACCGCAGGCGAGCTGCCGCAGCACGAGGGGGCCTCCCACGACCCCAGGCCAAGCCACCACGACCCGAACGGGGCCCCTGCTTGTGCTCCAATCTGAGCTGTCGCCCCACGCTGGCGCTTCTGCTCGCCCTGTGCCCATGAACACCTCGACCTCCCCCCTGGCCGCGCTGCAAGACCCCACCCTGCTGAAAACCCAGGCCCTGATCGACGGGCAATGGGTGGACGCAGACCAGCGTTTCGCTGTGCGCGACCCGGCCACCGGCACCGTGCTGGCCCAGGTGGCCAACCTCGGAGCCGCTGAGACCGAGGCGGCGATCGCCGCGGCCAACCGCGCCTGGCCCGCCTGGCGCGCCCTGCCCGCCAAGGCCCGCTCGGCCATCCTGATGAAGTGGTTCCACCTGCTGCACCAGCATGCCGACGACCTCGCCCGCATCATGACCGCCGAGCAAGGCAAGCCCCTGGCCGAGGCCAAGGGCGAGGTCGGCTACGGCGCCAGCTTCCTGGAGTGGTTCGCCGAGGAAGGCCGCCGCATCTACGGCGAAACCGTGCCCTCCACCGACCCGAGCAAGCGCTTCCTGGTGCTCAAGCAGGCCGTGGGCGTGTGCGCGGCCATCACGCCGTGGAACTTCCCCATCGCCATGATCACGCGCAAGGTCGCGCCGGCCCTGGCCGCCGGCTGCCCCGTGGTCATCAAACCGGCCGAAGCCACGCCGCTGTCGGCCCTGGCCGTGGCCGAGCTGGCCCAGCGTGCCGGCATGCCGCCGGGCGTGCTCAACGTCATCACCGCCGATGCAGACCGCTCCATCGACGTCGGCAAAGCGCTGTGCGCCTCCGACGTGGTGCGCCACCTGTCTTTCACCGGCTCCACCGAGGTCGGCCGCATCCTGATGAAGCAGTGCGCGCCCACGGTGAAAAAGCTCTCGCTGGAGTTGGGTGGCAACGCACCCTTCATCGTCTTCGATGACGCCGACCTGGACGCCGCCGTCGAAGGTGCGCTGGTCAGCAAGTACCGCAACGCCGGCCAGACCTGCGTGTGCGCCAACCGCCTCTACGCCCAGGCCGGCATCTACGAGCGCTTCGTCGAGAAGCTCACCGCCAAGGTGGCCGAGATGCGCGTGGGCAACGGCTTCGAGGCGGGTGTGGTGCAGGGCCCGCTGATCGACGACCAGGCCCTGGCCAAGGTCGAGGAGCTGCTGGGCGACGCGCTCGCCAAGGGCGCGCAAGTGCGCACGGGCGGCCAGCGCGCCGTCGTGCCTGGTGGCCAGGGCGCCTTCTTCCAGCCCACCGTGCTGTCTGGCGTGAACGTGTCCATGCGCGTGGCCCGCGAGGAAATCTTCGGCCCCGTCGCGCCCGTGTTCAAGTTCGACACCGAGGCCGAAGCCATCGCGCTGGCCAACGACACCGAATTCGGCCTCGCCAGCTACTTCTTCAGCCGCGACATCGGCCGCATCTGGCGCGTCAGCGAAGGGCTGGAGTACGGCATGGTCGGCGTCAACACCGGCGTCATCTCGACCTGCGAAGTGCCCTTTGGTGGCGTCAAGCAATCTGGCCTGGGCCGTGAAGGCGCGCGCCAGGGCATCGAGGATTACGTCGATGCCAAGTACGTCTGCCTGGGCGGCCTGGACCGCTGAACGCACCAGACGCACATCACACCCACACCGCCGAACCGCATCGCCGCAACCGCCTCCAGCGCCCTGCCCCATGAATTTCGTCCACGACCTCTGGCCCCTGGCACCGCGCCACTGGGTGCTCATCGCCTTCATCGCCGCCGCCCTGCATGCCCACCTCCGTGGCAAGGTGCGCTTCGGCCTGGTGCGCGCGCTCACCGACTTCACCGTGCTGATCGCGCCCTTCAATTCGCTGATGGTGCTGTTCTCCAAGGTCGGCAGCCAGCCTTACCTGGACAAGAAGCAGTTCCCGGAGCTGCAGGCGCTGCAGGACAACTGGCAGATGATCCGCGACGAGGCCCTGGCGCTGGACGAAGGCGGCAACATCAAGGCCGCCGATGGCTACAACGACATCGGCTTCAACTCCTTCTTCCGCACGGGCTGGAAGCGCTTCTACCTGAAGTGGTACGGGGTGGACCAACCCTCAGCCGCGGCGCGTTGCCCGAAAACAGTGGCCCTGCTCAACCAGATCCCCGGCATCAAGGCCGCCATGTTCGCCTCGCTGCCGCCGGGCGCCACGCTGGTCAAGCACCGCGACCCCTATGCCGGCTCGCTGCGTTACCACCTGGGTCTGGTCACGCCGAACGACCCGGGCTGCTACATCGAGGTCGATGGCCAGCGCTACCACTGGAAAGACGGCGAAGTCGTGATGTTCGACGAGACCTACATCCACCACGCCGCCAACACCACGCAGCAGCCGCGCATCATCCTGTTCGCCGACGTCGAGCGCCCGGTCTACACGCCTGTGGTGCGCTGGCTCAACAAGGTGTTTGCCGCCATCGTCATGAAGGCCTCGGCCACGCAGAACGAGCAAGGCGAGCAGGTCGGTGGCATCAACAAGTTCTTCGGCGTGGCCTACAAGGCGCGCGAAAAAGCCAAGCAGCTCAAAGCCACGAACCGCAGCGCCTACTACGTGGGCAAGTGGGTGTTGATCGGTGGCTTGCTGCTGGCGATTTTTTACTGACGCCGTTCAGGCCAGTGCTTCATCCGCCGGTCAGGCCGAATCCCGGTCGGTGTGGATGTCGCTGAGCGACCAGCCGGCGCGCGCCAGCACCGCCTCGCGGAAAGCCGCGTCAGGGCAGACCCATGACATGGTCTCGTACGGGTGCGGCGCGGTCCGGAACATCAAGGGCTTGAGTTCGGCCTCCAAGGTCGGGTCGTACAGCGTCCAGGTCAGGTAATCGGCACCGCTGCGGAATGCGCGGGCCGTCACACGGGCCAGCAAGGCACGCAAAGCCGGGCGCTGGCAAGCCGGGTCGATCACCGCGTCCAGCACCTGCACGGCGTGACGTCCGCCGTCGATGGGCACCGAGCGCGTGGCCACCATGCCCACCGGCCGGGCGCCGTCGCGGGCCAGCCAGACCTCGCATCGCGTGCGCGGGTTGGCCAGCAGGCGGTGTGCCAAGGTGTCGGCATCGCGGTCCACCTCCACGCGGCCTGGCCTGCGGGCAGACCGCAACAGCGTTTCGATGTCGCGGTGCTCCGAGGAGCCTGGCGCCCATTGGCTGAGTGGCGTCACAGACAAGCGCCACCCGGTGGACCACAAACGGCCTGTGCGCAGCACCACCATGGCGGCGTCGGCCAGGCCCGCGGCCACACTGGCCAGCAGGCCATGGTGCAGGCGCTTGGCCATGAAGTGCGCAAAGTGCAGCGGGTGGGTGTGCGTGCGGCGGTCCGGCAAGGCCTCGAAGGTGCGCGCCAGCACGCTCTTGGAATTGGGGTTGGAGCCGATGGCCAGCACGCAACCCAGGCGCTCACACACCGTCTGGTTGACCCACACACCCAGGCCGCTGTCTGCCAATTCCGGCTGCACCATGAGGTCCATCGCAGCATGCACCAGCTGGCGCGAGTCACCGGCTTGCAGCCAGAGGGCTTCGGTGCCGATCATGCCCAGCAGCTCATCGCCACGGGTGCACAGCCAGCAGATGGCCAAGCCACGCTGGCCCGGCTGAGGCAGGTAGCGCCAGCGCACATAACGCTCGTCGTCCCAAGCCAGATCGTCACCGAGCACACGGCGGCGCAGCGCCAGCACCGCGGGCAGGTCGGCCAGTGTGGCGGAACGGAATCCGGCGTCCAGCAGTTGTGGCGTGACGCCCAGGGCGCGGGCCACCAGTCGGGCGGTTTTCTCACGTGAGATCGGCGCAGCAACGGCCTGCCGGCTCCCCGGAGGACTCACCACCGTCGCCGATGGCGTCGGCAAGGCACTTCGCAACAAGGACGCCTGAGGTGCCACCGCCGGACCTCAGGCCGACAAGACGCCGTGCTGCGCCAGGAAGTCCAGGACGTGCTGCACCGAACGCATCTGGCGTGACGCTTCGGCGCTGAGCTCGATGCCAAAACGCTCGTCCAGCTCGGCAATCAGCATCAGTGCCCCCATGGAATCCCAACCGGGGATGCTGTCGCGGGCCGTCTCGGGCTGCACATTGGCCAAGGGCTCGTTGAAGGCGTCGGCCATCATGTCGAGGGCTTGGGCCAGGGTGATGTGGGTCTGGCTCATGGGGCGGTCTCGTGCTGCGGTTCCAGGAAGGGCTCGGCCAGTGCGGACACACCGTGCATCAGCACGGCGCGGGCGTCCAGCTGGACGACGGCCGAGGCCCATGACAGGCCCACACCGTAACCCAGCAGCATGACGCGGAGGTCCTGCGCTTGCGCGCGCTGGCGCTCGGCCAGGGCACGCGTCAATGTCACCGGCACCGAGGGGCCGCCGCAATTGCCCGTGTCTTCCAGCGTGAAAGGCACACGGTCCTCCGGCAGGCCGCACTTCTTGATCAGGTGCTTCATGATGAAGCGGTTGGACTGGTGGAAGATGTAGGCGTCCACGTCCTGCACGTCCAGCGCCGCCGCCGTCAGGGTGTCGTGGATCAAAGGCGGCACGCGCTTGATGGTGAAGTTGAAGACGCCCGCACCGTCCATGCGCACGTACAGATCGCGCGGGTCGGCCGGGAAGCGGTCGCGGAAACCGCCGCCCTTCATGATCAGAGCTTCTGCGCCTGTGCCGTCCGAAAACAAGCCGAAATGCGAGGCAAAACCACCCGGCGCCACCGCCTCCAGGGCCGTGGCCGACCCGGCATCGCCGAACAACAGCGTCGTGGCGTGGTCATCGGGGCTGGTGAAGCGGCTGGGTGTGTCGCCGTTGAGCATCAGGATGCGCTGGTGCCCGCCACCTTTGAGCATGGTGGCGGCCAGGTACAGGCCATAGGGGTAGCCAGAGCACCCCAGGCCGACGTCGAAGGCCGCGCAGTCCACGCCCATGCCGAGGCGGCCATGCACCACGCAGGCCGACGAAGGCAGGAAGTAGTCGGGCGATTGGGTCACCATGATGAGACCGGTGACGCTGTCCGGCGCCCAGTCCAGCGCTTGGAGCAAGCGTTGCGCCGCGTCGGTGCAGAGGTCCGCCGAGGTCTGGCCCTCGCTCACCACGTGGCGGTGGCGCACACCGGCCATCGAGACCACCTTGCGGACATCGTCGGCGCCGTAGCGCTCACCCAGCGCGAGGTTGTCCAGCTGCGTGGCGGGGACAACCGTGGAGACACCGGCGATGCGGAATCCATCCAGACGACTGAAACTCACGACTTCCTGCCTGTTGGTTGGGTGACAGAGGTCGCCTAACGGGCGACAGCACACGGGAAGTCAATACTGTAAGGAGTTTCTGTGTCCGTTTGTCCCCCTCAGGCGGGGGCACGTGGAGCGGGCGATGGGAATCGAACCCACGTTATTTGCTTGGGAAGCAAGAGTCCTGCCATTGAACGACGCCCGCAATGCGCTTGGATTGTAGCCCCAGGCCATTCAGAGGCGCAGGCGTTGTTCGCCCCTTGCCGCTTCTGGGTCAGGACAGGCGGCGGCGCGCCACGAAAGCCAGGCCCAACAGGCCCAAGCCCAGGGTGGCAAAGCGCGGGGGTTCCGGGATGGCTGCCACCAAAGGCTTGTCCGACAAGCCAAAGCGCAAGGCCGGGGAGATGTTCACATCCAAGGTGCCGAAATTCAGTACAGGCAAGAGGTACACCGCCAATTCATCGAGCTGCAGCGCCGAGGCGAACTGTGCCTGGGCCCCGCTGGTCAATGTCATGTGGGACAGGTTCATCGCCATCGACAGGCCACCGCTGGCGGACACGTGCAAGCCCTTGTCCACGGTGAAGCTGTAAACATCAAAAGCTTTGGTGACGCCGGCGCTGGTGCCCAGGTCTGCCGTCAGCACATTGCGCTTGAAATCCAGCCCAAAGTTCGCCAACGTCAATGCACCGGCCTCGTTCTGGATCATCAAGCCCGAACCAGAGGCAAAGCCCGACACTGGCGTGAGCCCGAGGGGCAGGATGCTGGCGTTGAGTGTCACCTGCGTCACCGGCATCATGAACTGCCAAGCGCTGCCCGACACGGCCTGGCTGTTGCCCAGGGCGCGCACCGAGATACCCAGGTTCTCCATCATGCTGGCGGTGTCAGCATCGAAGGTGTAGATCGACTCGGCGTCCACGTAGGTCGTGGGGATGGTCAAAGGGATGGCGCTGGCGCCCGCTGCAGCCGCGCCCAAGGCGAAGCCCATCAGCGTCTGACGGGCTGCTGTGTAGGTCCACGATGCCATGCGGTACTCCTGTGCTGTTGAAGAAGCCCCTGTCACAAAGCGCTTCCATGGCCATCAGGATCGCAGAATGAGCGAAGTGAAACACAGCTTGTTGCACACACAGGTGGTCACTTGGTCAACTTCGTCACGGCACTGCCGCAGCCTGTGACGCCGGACCCACGCGCGAACCCTCGGCCCTAAAATACCGCCATGAGTTCGCCTTCCGAGAAAGACTGCCCGCCTGCAGGCAGCGACGCCCCCTCCTCCGCCGAAGCCCCGCAAGGGGTTGCCCACCCACGCAGCATCCGCAGCTTCGTGATGCGCGCCGGCCGCACCACCGAGGGCCAAGCCCGTGCGCTCAGCGAGCTGGGTCCGAAGTTCGTGCTGCCGTTCACACAGCAAGCCCTTGACCTCGGCGCCACGTTTGGTCGCCACGCACCCGTGGTGTTCGAAATCGGCTTCGGCATGGGCGACGCGACGGCCAAGATCGCCGAGTTGCTGCCCGACACCGACTTCATCGGTTGCGAAGTGCACGAGCCCGGCGTGGGCGCCTTGCTCAAGCAGGTGGGCGAACGGGGGCTCACCAACCTGCGCATCGTGCAGGACGACGCCGTCGAGGTGCTCAAGCACATGGTGCCCGAGGGCTCCCTGGCCGGCATGCACATCTTCTTCCCCGACCCGTGGCACAAGAAGAAGCACAACAAGCGCCGCCTCATCCAGGCCGGCTTCGTGGCCCAGATCGTCAAGCACCTGGCACCGGGCGGCTACCTGCACTGCGCCACCGACTGGGAGCCCTACGCCCAGCAGATGCTGGAAGTGCTCTCGGCCGAACCGGCCCTGGTCAACACCGCCGAAGGCTATGCCGACAAGCCCGCCTACCGCCCGCTGACCAAGTTCGAAAACCGCGGCCTGCGCCTGGGCCACGGTGTGTGGGACCTGGTGTTCCGCAAGCGTGCCTGAACCGCGCAACTGCCACGAAAAAGGCAGGCCACACCACTGGGATGTGCCTGCCTTCGAATAGCGCGACGGGCCAGCCAAGGCCCATCGCGTCAACCGTGCATCAGTTGGAGAACTTGTAGTCCGTCTTGGCCTTGGTCTTCAGTTCCTCGCGGAACTTGGCGACCTTGGCTTGGTTGTTGCGCTGGATGATCTGGGCCTTGACTTCGTCGAAGGCCGGGAACTGCACCGCGCGGGTGTCTTCCAGCTTGATGATGTGGTAGCCGAACTGTGACTTCACCGGGGTGTCGGTGACCTCACCCTTGTTCAGCTTGACCAAGGCGGCCGAGAACTCAGGCACGTAGTTGCCGGGGTTGGCCCAGTCCAGGTCGCCGCCGTTTTCGGCAGAGCCCGGATCCTTGGAGTTCTTCTTGGCCAGGTCTTCGAACTTGGCGCCGCCCTTGAGCTGGGCCACGATGGCCTTGGCGTCTTCTTCCTTCTCGACCAGGATGTGGCGAGCGCGGTATTCCTTGTCGCCGTTGGCAGCTTTGATCTTGTCGTACTCGGCGCGGGCTTCAGCGTCGGTGGTGCCGCTCTTCTTCTCGAAGTCCTGGAACAGCGAGCGGATCAGGATGGACTGGCGGGTCAGCTCCATCTGGGCCTTGTAGTCGGGCGAGCTTTGCAGGCCACGGCGCTCGGCTTCCTGGATGAGGATTTCGCGCATCACGATCTCGTCCTTGACCTTCTGCTCCAGCTCGGGGCTCTTGGTCATGGGCGGCTGACCCGGCTGCTGAGGCGACTTCAGGATCTGCTCGATCATGGCATCGACGCGGGCCTTGGGCACGGCCTTGCCGTTGACGATGGCGATGTTCTGGGCCGAAACCAGCGGAGCGGCCAGCGACAGCGATGCGGCCAGCAGAGCAGCCTTGACGTGACGGGAAGTCTTCATGTTGAGCAGAACGCTAGGGTTGGGTGAATCAGTGTGACGGCGACACGGGGGTGGCCGGCAGCTCGGCCTTGATCGCCAGGGCATGCACCCCGCGAGGCATCAGGTCGCGCAGGGCATCATACACAAGGCGATGTCGCTGCACGTGTGACAGCCCGGTGAAAGAACGTGCACGGATGTGAAGCGAAAAATGCGTGCCGAAATCGGCGCCGCTGTGTCCCGCGTGGCCATGGTGGGCGGCGGTGTCGTCCTGGACCTCGATGAACTCGGGTTGAAGCGCCGCGCTCAGCACCGACTGCATTTCAGCGGCCGTGACGGGCTCGAAAGCCGCTGCGGCGCTCATTGCGAGCCCCCTGCTTCGGCCGGCGCCTGGCTCATGTGCTTGCTCAGGTAAACGCCTTGGGCCAGCGTGAACACCAGTGTCAGCCCCAGGCTGCCCCACATCTTGAAGCTCACCCAGACATCGGTCGGGAAGTTGAAGGCCACGTACAGGTTGAGCACGCCCATGGCGCCGAAGAACAGCACCCAGGCCCAGCCCAGGGTGCGCCAGACGGCGTCCGGCGCGTCCATCTGCCCGCCCATCATCTGGCGCAGCATCTTGCGTTTGAGCACGATTTCGGTGACCAGGAAGCCCACCGCCATCAGCCAGTAAATCAACGTGGGCTTCCACTTGATGAAGCGCTCATCGTGGAACCACAGCGTCAGGCCGCCCAGCACCACCACGATGACCAGCCCGGCCCACAGCATCTTGTCCACCGGCTTGCGCAAGGCCTTGAGCACGATGATCTGCAGCGCCGTGGCCACGATCACCACCACCGTGGCCAGCAAGGTGGGCGCTTCCGTCACGCCCACCACGCCGCCCGAGACGGCGAAACCCAGGTGTTCGGTGAGCCATTGCGCGGCCAGGTCCTTGTGCCCTTCGGCCCATTTGAAACTGGCAAAGAACAGGAAGATGGGCAGCAGGTCGAATAGGATTTTCATGGGGTGTGGTCAAGGGCCCCATCAGCGGGAGCCTGGCTCAAAGTCTATCGCGGCGGAGTTGATGCAATAGCGCTCCCCCGTGGGTTGGGGGCCGTCTTCGAACACGTGCCCCAGGTGGGCCCCGCAGTTCTTGCAGCGGACCTCGGTGCGGACCATGCCGTGGCTGGTGTCGCGGATGTACGCGATGCGGTCGTTGGCCGCGGGCTGCCAGTAGCTGGGCCAGCCACAGCCGGCATCGAATTTGGTGTCCGAGGCAAAGAGCTGGACGCCACAGCACACGCACTTGTAGTTGCCGGCTTCGAAGTGGTCCCAGTAGCGGCCGCTGAACGGCGGCTCGGTGGCAGCCTGGCGGGTGACGCGGTAGGTCAAGGGCTCACGGTCGGGCACCGTGAGTTGCTCACGCCATTCGGCGTCGGTCTTGTTGACAGCGTGATCACTCATGATGAACAGGACACCTCGATGGATTGCGCCCAGCTGGGCGGGAAGTCGGCATCGGCTTCGCAGCCGGCTTGCGCGTCGAAGGGATTCTGCAGCAGGCGGTGCAGGCGCTGGACTTCGCTGTCATCGCCCTGCTGTGCGCGGCGGATGGCGGTTTCGGCCAGGTGGTTGCGCAGCACGTAGAGCGGGTTGACACGGCCCATGCGTTGGGCGCGCTCGGCATCGGTGCTGCCTTCGGCCTGCAGGCGCTGGGCGTAACGCAAGGCCCAGGCGTCGAAGGCGGCGCGGTCGAGGAAGAGGTCACGCAGCGGCGCGTTGCGGGCATCGGTGGCCAGGGCCTCGGGCGAGCCCTCGCTCACGAAGCCGCCCAGCCGCCGGAAGGCGATGGTGAAGTCCACCCGGCCTGCGGCCAGCAAGCGCAGGTAGTCGATGGCCAGCTCAACGTCTTCCGGTCGTTCGGCCTGCAGACCCAGCTTGGCCCGCCAGCGCGCGTTCATGGCCTGCGGGAAGCGCTGCTCGTAGGTCTGCAGCACCTCGGTGAGGGCTTTCGGATCGTCCTGCGCATCCGGCACCAGGGGCAACAGCGCCTGCGCCAGGGCGCGCAGGTTCCAGTAGCCGATCTGCGGCTGGTTGTTCCAGCTGTAGCGCCCGCGGTCGTCGGAGTGGTTGCAGATGTGGTCGGGGTCGAAGGCGTCGAGGAAACCGAAAGGACCGTAATCGATGGTCAGGCCCAGGATGGACATGTTGTCGGTGTTCATCACGCCATGGCAGAAACCCACCGACTGCCAGGCCGCCATCAGCTCGGCCGTGCGCTGCACCACGGCGTCCAGCAAGGCCAAGGCGGGCTGGGGTTGGCCTTGCAGCTGCGGGAAGTGGTGGGCGATGACGAAGTCCAGCAACGCCGCCAGGGCCTCGTGGTGGCGGGGCCGGCCGCTGTGCGCGAAGTGCTCGAAGTGGCCGAATCGGATGAAACTGGGCGCCACGCGCGTGACCACCGCGGCGGTCTCCAGCGTTTCACGCCGCACCGCTTCGGGCGAGGCGGTCAGGGCCAGCGCCCGGGTGGTGGGGATGCCCAGGGCGTGCATGGCCTCGCTGCACAGGAACTCGCGGATGCTGGAGCGCAACACGGCGCGGCCGTCGGCACGGCGCGAGTACGGTGTCATGCCGGCGCCCTTGAGTTGCAGCTCCTGCGGCCCCTGGGGCGCATCGACCTCACCCAGCAGCAAGGCACGGCCGTCGCCCAGCTGACCAGCCCATTGGCCGAACTGGTGGCCGGAGTACACGGTGGCCATGGGCGCCATGCCCGGCCAGACGGCATTGCCGCTGAAGACCTGCAGCGCGTCGTCGTTGCGCCAGTCGGCGGGCCAGCCCAGCTCGCGCGCCAGGCCATCGCTGGTGGCCACCCAGCGGGGCGTGGGCAGTGGCTCGCCCAACAAGGCGGTGCCCAGCGGCACGCCCAGGCGGGCCTGGGTGTCCTGGCTGAGCTGGGCAAAACGGTTGAGCCAGGCCTCGGCCGGCGGCGCGGCAAAGTTGTGTGAAGACGCGCGGGCGCCGGAGTCTGCGGAGGTATCAGCGGGGGTGGGCATGTGGCGCAGTGTAGACAAGCCCCCTGTCCCTGGGGCGCACCAGGGACTTTGCCGTCACGGGGCTCGCCTAAGATGCGGCCTCGTGTCGGCCGACTGCCGACGGCGGCGGTGGGCGCGGTGCCTGTCGAGCAGACGACGGCCAAGCCCGTCTCAGGAGAATCGCTGGTGGACGTTGTGTTGTTCTTCAAGGCCGCCCTGATGGGCATCGTGGAAGGCCTCACCGAGTTCCTGCCCATCTCCAGCACCGGTCACCTCATCCTGGCCGACTCCCTGCTGGATTTCGCCCGCTCCGCCGGCGCCGAAAAGGCCAAGGTGTTCGAAATCGCCATCCAGACGGGCGCCATCTTCGCCGTCATCCTGGTCTACATGCAGCGCATCCGCGACACGCTGACCGGCCTGGGCTCGGACCCCAAGGCGCAGCGTTTCACCGCCAATGTGCTGATCGGTTTCCTGCCCGCCGTCGTCATCGGCCTGGCGCTTGGCAAGATCGTCAAGGCCTACCTGTTCAACGCCACGGTGGTGGCCTCGACCTTCATCCTGGGCGGCATCATCATCCTGATCGCCGAGCGCATCGCGGCCCGCGCACCGCGTGCCCGCGTCGAAACGGTGGACGACCTCACCCTCGTCGATGCGCTGAAAGTGGGGCTCATCCAGTGCCTGGCCCTGGTGCCTGGCACCAGCCGCTCGGGCGCCACCATCATCGGCGGCATGCTGATGGGCCTGTCGCGCAAGGCCGCGACCGACTTCAGCTTCTTCCTGGGCATCCCGACCCTGGTGGGCGCAGGCGTCTACAGCCTCTACAAGGAGCGTGCGCTGTTGTCGATGGCCGACCTGCCCTTGTTCAGCGTCGGTCTGGTGTTCGCCTTCCTGTCGGCCTGGGTGTGCGTGCGCTGGCTGATCCGCTACGTGTCCAGCCACAGCTTCATCCCCTTTGCCTGGTACCGGATTGCCTTCGGCGTGCTGATCCTGGTGTCGGCGCACTTCAACTGGGTGTCCTGGTCCGAGTGAGCCCGGACAAGCACAGTGGGCAGAGGGTGAGAAAATCCGGGCATGTCACCCGGCCCCTCCCCCCGCCACCTTGCGCTGGACGCCCTGCTGCAGCCCGACCCGGCCCTGAAAGCACAGCAGGCGCGCGCGCTGCACGAGGGGGCGAGCCAGTTCGCTGAGAACAGCTGGCGCGGCGAAAGCATCGCCGAAGTCATCACCCTCTCGCCCCCGCAAGCCGCGGCCATGCCCGGCCGCCCTGCCCGCCCACACCTGGTGTCGGCCACGCAGGTGCCTTCGCGCAGCCCCTTCACGCTGGAAGGCCGCGCGGCCTTGCTGCACGCCATTTGCCACATCGAATTCAACGCCATCAACCTGGCGCTGGACGCCGTCTGGCGCTACGCCGACATGCCCGTGCAGTTTTACCTGGACTGGTTGCGCGTGGCCAGCGAGGAGGCGCTGCACTTCGGCCTGCTGCGTGCGCACCTGCAAACCCTGGGCTTCGACTATGGCGACTTCGACGCCCACGATGGCCTGTGGGGCATGTGCGAGAAAACGCGCGACGACATCGTGGCCCGCATGGCCCTGGTGCCACGCACGCTGGAGGCCCGTGGCCTGGACGCCACCCCGCTGATCCAGCAGAAGCTGACGCGCGCAGGTGACCTGGACGCGGTGGCCATCCTGGACACCATCTTGCGCGACGAGGTGGGGCATGTGGCGATTGGCAACCACTGGTTCCATCACCTGTGTCAGGCCCGGGGGCTGGACGCCATCGCGCTTTACCCGCAGTTGGTGAAACAGTACGACGCCCCTCGGATGCGCCCGCCTTTCAACGAGGCCGCACGCAAGGCGGCCGGCTTCACGGACGCTGAAATGGCTTTCCTGCTGGGCCTGGACTGAGGCAGCCCGCCAGGAAGCTAGCCGGAGCCACCACCGCGCGGGTGGTGCTGGGCATGCAACTGCCGCAAGCGCTCGCGCGCCACGTGGGTGTAGACCTGGGTGGTCGAGATGTCGGCATGGCCCAGCAGCATCTGCACCACGCGCAAATCGGCACCGTGGTTGAGCAAGTGCGTGGCGAAGGCGTGGCGCAAGGTGTGGGGCGAGAGGTGCTGGTGGATGCCCGCCACCAAGGCGTACTTGCGGATGAGCTTCCAGAACATCTGCCGTGACATGCCCTGGCCTTGCGAGGTCACGAACAGGGCTTCGCTGACGCGCTGCACGCCCAGGATCTGCCCACGGGCCTCGTCCAGGTAGCGCTGCAGCCATTCGCCAGCTTCCTGCCCGAAAGGCACCAGACGCTCCTTGCTGCCTTTGCCCGTGACGCGGACAACGCCCTCGTTCAAACTCAGCTGCACCGTGCGCAGGGTGACCAACTCGCTCACGCGCAGGCCGCTGGCGTAGAGCAACTCCAGCATGGCGCGGTCGCGCAGGCCGAGTTTGTCGAGCACATCGGGCGCGGCCAGCAGGCGCTCGACCTGCTGCTCGGTGAGCGTGCCGGGCAAGCGCATGCGCTGGCGGGGGGCGTCCATGCGGAGGGTCGGATCCTGGCTGCACAGGCCTTCGCGCACAGCCCAGCGGTAGAAGCGGCGGAACACGCTGAGGCGGCGCCCCACGGACGAGGGCTTGGACTCGGCATGGCGCATGGCCATGTAAGCCTGCACATTGTGTTCAGCGGCTTGCACCAGGGTGGCGCCGGCGTGTTCGTGCAGCCAGATTGCCAGCGCGCTCAGGTCACGCCGGTACGCGGACAGGGTGTTGGCGCTCAGGCCATCTTCGAGCCAGAGGGCATCGATGAAGCGGTCCAGGTGCGGATCAACGTGCGTGTCAGACACCGCCACCCAGCAAGCCCTCTTTCAAGCGCTTGTCCACCGGTTTGTCGCCCACGAAAATCTTGAGCACGGAGCGGTACAGGTCATCGCCCACCACCGGCGTGCCCACGAAACGTTCGTTGAGGCGCAGCACGGTGCCCCGCTCGGGCACGAAGTCGATGTCGATGGTGTCGCCCACGTGCAAGTCGCCCATGCTGTCGAGGTGGGCTGCCAGGCGGGTGAGCCGGTCTTCCATCTGCACCTGGGCCGCTTCGGTCTCGTTGCGGGCGATGCGGCTGGTCAGCGACTTGGTGAGCTCGTGGCTGGGCGCGTCCAGCATGATCTTGAGGCGCAGGCGCTTGGGGCCCGGCATGGTCAGCACCTGGACGCTGTCGCGGGTGGGCGCAGGCAGGTAAAGCCCCGCCACGAAGGCCTTGACCCAGGCCACGCCGCGCAAACCGAGGCCATTGAGCCTCAGAGTGCGGTCGGACAGCACCGCGGTGTCATCGAACTGTTGGCCGTCCAGCGTGGCGGCGCAGGCATGGCCCAGCCAGGCGCCCGACAAGGCCGTCAGCAGCGTGGCCACTGCCAACTGCCGCATGGCGCGCAGGCGCCAGGAAATGGAATCCATGCAATCTCGTCCTTGTTGCCAGAGGCTGGGGCCAACGTGAGGCCCAACATGAGGCCCAACATGAGGCCCATTGGGGGCTGACAGGGCATGTGGGGTTCCACACGCGCAAATCAAGGGGATGGCGTTAACCTCCAGCCCATGCTGGACCCGTTGATGCTGTTGCCTGATTTCCTGCTGATTGTGGGTGGATTCTTCCTGTGCCGCTTCACGTCTTTTGAACGCCCCACCTGGGACGTGGTCGAGCGTCTGGTTTACAACCTGCTGTTCCCGGCCCTGCTGTTCGCCTCCATCGTCAAAAGCCCGCTGCGCCCGACCGATGCCGCGGCCATGGCGGGCGCCGGTGTGGCGCTGAGCCTGCTGGGGCTGGGCCTGGCCACCTTGCTGCGCCATGGCCCGGGCGTGGACGCACGCCTGCACGCCAGTGGTGCGCAGGTCGCTTTCCGCTTCAACTCCTACATCGCGCTGGCGCTGGCCGACCGGCTGCTGGGGGCGCAGGGTGTGGCGCTGATCGCCATCCTCATCGCCTTGTGCGTGCCCCTGTGCAACGCCGGTGCCGTCTGGAGCCTGGCGCGGCACGGCGGCCACAACACCCTGCGGGAGATGGCCCGCAACCCGCTGATCATCAGCACCCTGGCAGGCTTGACCGTGCGCGTGCTGGACATCCCCCTGCCGCACTGGCTGATGGAAACGGTGGGCCGCATCGGGCAGGCCGCCTTGCCCATGGGCTTGCTGGCCGTGGGCGCCGGCCTGCAATGGACGGGGCTGGCCGCCGCCCCCGGTCTGGCGGGTGGCTTGCTGGCGATCCGGCACCTGGTGCTGCCCCTGGCGGCCATGCTGCTGGGGCAGTGGCTGGCCTTGCCCGACGCTCAGCGGGCCATCCTGGTGGCCTTTGGCGCCCTGCCGACGGCCTCCAGCGCCTACGTGCTGGCCGTTCGCATGGGTGGCAACGGCCCCTTCGTGGCAGGCCTCATCACCCTGTCCACCTTGCTGGGCATGGTCACCGTGCCCTTGTGGGTGGGGGCCTTGCGCTGGCTGCACCCCTGACGGACTCACGGCAGGCACCTGCGGCCAAGCGTGCAGCCGTGGTGCGTTGCCAAGCTGGCGCAGGCTGGTGAGGAAGAATGAGCGCGGGCCATGGGCGGTGGAAGCAGGCGGTTGACACACGGAAAGAATCTGCCGTGATCATCCGCGAGGGGCCCTGCTCAGGTCTCCCCTCTGAAGAGGGAACCGTGCGCACAATGTTCCCACCTCCATGCCGGGCTCGCGGTGCAGGTTGCGCTGCAGCGTGGCAAGCTCTGGGCCTCACACTAGGCTGAACATGTCGATGCAAATCTCTGCCATCACCCTCCAGGGTCGCCGCGTGCGGCTGGAGCCGCTGTCGCGCACCGCGCACGAAGCTGGCATCGCCGCGTCCATTGCCGATGGCGAGCTCTGGGCCCTGCCCGTGACCTTCGTGCCCCACCCACGTGACCTGGCGGGCTTTTTCGAATCGGCCGATGCGGCGCTGGCGGCCGGCCGCGAGCTGGCCTTCGCCACGGTGGATGTGGCGAGTGGCGCGGTGGTCGGCAGCACGCGGTTCCGCTGCATCGAGGCAGCGCACCGGCGGGTGGAGATCGGATTCACCTTCATCGGCCGCAGCTGGCAGCGCACCCACATCAACACCGAGGCCAAGTACCTGATGCTGTGCCACGCTTTCGGGCACTGGGCTTGCAACCGCGTGGAGTTGCTGACGGACTCACGCAACCTGGCATCGCGTCAGGCCATCGTGCGCATCGGTGCGCGCGAGGAGGGCACGCTGCGCAGCCACATGGTGATGCGCGACGGCTTCATCCGCGATTCGGTGATGCACGCCATCACGCGCCACGACTGGCCAGCGGTGCGCGAGCAGCTGGAAGCGCGCTTGCGCTGAAGGCCCTGGGCCCCAAGCCAGCGCTCAGTTGGAGGCGCCGCTGTTGTACATCCGCTGGACGTCTTCCATGGCCTGCGAGAGCTTGGCCGGCGAGCGCTCGGCCGGGTCGGTCTTGAGCTGCCAGTCGCCAAAAGCCGAGGCACGGCGGCGCTTGAACTCGGTTTCGCGGTTGAGTGCCGCCATCTGGGCTTCGTCTTCGGGGTTGGCCACCATGCTGCCCACCTTGGCCTGCCAGGCTTCGGCGCGCTGGGTGCGCTTGGCCTCGTCGGGCTCCATGTCGGCCACCAACACCACGCCCATCAACGTGGCTTCCACCAGGGTGAATTCGCCCGATTTCATGCGCTCGGGCAACTCGCTCATGAGCGCTTCGGCCATCTGGCGGCGCTTGCGGGCGTCGCGCTGCTCGTCGAGGTTCTGCCAGGTTTCGAAGGCCTTCTGGTAGCGCAGGTAGCTGACGATGCGGGTGGCTTCGGCCTTGGCATTGGGCTGCCGTTTCAGCGCCGCTTCCAGGGAGTGCCAGTCGGCCTCGCTGAGGTCGGACGGGCGGCCATCGGCGAGCACAGGCGGGTTGAGGTCAGGTGCGCCGGTGGACACCACCGAGGCGCTGTTGCCCATGCCGGGCCACATGCCGTTGCCTGCGTTGCTGGCGCCATTGGCAGCGCCGCCGTCGTGCGAGGGGGCAAAGGCCCAGTAAGCGCCAGCAGCGGCCGCCGCCAGGGCAGCCGCGATGGCCACGCCTTGCCAGGAGCGGCTTTTTTCGACAGTGATCATGGGTTCGACAGCAAATGCAGATGGACGTGATGCATCTAGGATAACGCCACCCGGTGCAGCCCAAGGCCCTGGCATGTCCGGAGAAACACCCCCCACCCCCGCAAGCAGGCGCCATGCTGATCCGCCCCATGACCTCGACCGATCTGCCCAGCGTGCTGGCCGTGCAGCAACGGTGTTACGCGCCTGCGTTCCATGAGCCACCGGCGGCTTTTGCCAGCAAGCTGGCAGGCGCACCGGACACCTGCTGGGTGGCCTCGACCGCCACCGAAGGCATCCTGGCCTACCTGGTCAGCCTGCCGGTGGATGCCCACAGCCTGCCGGCACTCCACGCGACGCGATGGCAGGCACCCGCCCAGGCGCAATGGCTGTACCTGCACGACCTGGCGGTGGCACCGATCGCACGGGGCCGGTCACTGGCGCCCCGGTTGGTGGCTCGGGCGCAACAGTGCGCCCGCGACATGGGCCTGCAGCAGATGGTGCTGGTGGCCGTGCAAGGCTCGGAAGGCTTTTGGCAAGGCCAGGGCTTTGCCGCGCAGGCCATGCTGGCCGGAGCACCCGGGGACAAGCTGGCCAGCTTTGGGCCGGACGCCCGCGTCATGGCCTGCACACTGTGAGCCACACCCGCCACCGAAGTTGCCGCCATCCTTGAGGCACATCAATTTGGCGGATTGACGGATGACAGCACAGGCGCGATGCTGCAGCGCAACACTCGCAGATTCATTACCCATTCCGCATGAACACCTCCCTGCTGCGCTGGACCCTGCCCCTGGCCGCCATCGCCAGCGCCGTCGGCCTGGCTTATTGGTTGCACACGCGTGACCGCGGCCTGCCCGACGGCCTGGCACGCGGCAATGGCCGCATGGAGGTCGAGCGCATCGACATCGCGGCCAAGTACCCGGGCCGCATCGTCGAGCTGCCTGTGCACGAAGGTGACTTGGTGAAGGCCGGCAACCTGATCGCCCGACAAGACAGCACCGACCTGCTGGCCCAGCGCGATGCCGTGGCCGCCGCCCGCGAACGCGCAGGCCAGGCCATGCAGCGCGCCCAGGCCGAGACCGAGGTCCGCCGGGTGCAAGCGCGGCTGGCCCAACTGGAGCTGGACCACGCGGGCAAGCTCAAGCAGGACGCGCTGGTCTCGGGTGCCGAGGTCGAGCGCCGCACGGCCCAGCGCGATGGCGAACAGGCTGGTGTGAAGGTGGCCACCGCGGCGATTGGCGAAGCCACCGCAGCCCGTGGCGAGGCCGAAGCGCAGATACGCCGCCTGAACGTGGCCATCGAGGACATGAGCTTGCGTGCGCCGGTGGACGGCCGCATCGAGTACCGCGTGGTCGAGCCGGGCTCGGTCATCCCGTCCGGCGGGCGTGTCGTGACGCTGCTCAACCTGGCCGACGCCCACATGACGATCTTCCTGCCCACGGCGGTGGCGGGCAAGCTGCAGGTGGGCGACGAGGCGCGCATCGTGCTGGACGCCGCGCCGCAGTACGTGGTGCCGGCCAAGGTGTCGTTCGTGGCGGCGGAAGCGCAGTTCACGCCCAAATATGTGGAGACCGAGGCCGAGCGCGAAAAGCTGGTCTTCCGGGTGAAGCTGCAGGTGCCGCGCGAGGTCACCCAGCGCTACAGCCGCTACGTCAAGGCCGGGCTGACCGGCTATGGCCATGTGCGCACCGACGCACGCACGCCCTGGCCCGCCTCCCTGCAGGTGAAGTTGCCTGAGCACGCACCCGCCACCTCGGCAACACAGGCCACGCCGTGAACGCCACCGCACCCGCCGTGGTGCTCCAAGACGTCAGCCACCGCCATGGCGATGCCGTCGCGCTGCGCCACGTCTCCCTGACCTTGCCCGCCGGCCAGACCATCGGTCTGGTGGGGCCGGATGGCGTGGGCAAATCGACGTTGCTGTCGCTGATCGCCGGGGTGAAGCGCCTGCAGCGCGGCAGCGTGCAAGTGCTGGGCCATGACATGGCCCAGGCCCGCGAGCGCGCCGTGCTCGCGCCGCGCGTGGCCTTCATGCCGCAGGGCTTGGGCCGCAACTTGTACCCGACGCTGTCGGTGGCCGAGAACATCGATTTCTTCGCGCGCCTGTTCGGCCAGGGTGCGCGCGAGCGTGCCGAGCGCCTGCAGCGCCTGATGGACGCCACCGGCCTGACGCCCTTCCGCGACCGGCCTGCGGGCAAGCTGTCTGGGGGCATGAAGCAAAAACTGGGGCTGTGCTGCGCCCTGGTGCACGACCCGGACTTGCTCATCCTCGACGAGCCCACCACCGGCGTGGACCCGCTGTCGCGGCGGCAGTTCTGGGCCCTGGTCGAGGCCTTGCGCGCCGAGCGACCGGGCATGACCGTCATCGTCGCCACGGCCTACATGGAAGAAGCCGAGCGCTTCGAGCACCTCGTGGCCATGAACGATGGCCGTGTGCTGGTGTTCGACCGCACGCGCGAGGTGCTGGCACGCACGCCACAAGGCACGCTGGAGGCGGCCTACATCGACCTGTTGCCGCCCGAGCAGCGCGGCAACACCGAGCCGCTCGCCATCCCGCCGCGCGGGCACAGCGACGGGCCGCCAGCCATCGAGGCCACGAGGCTGACCCGGCGCTTCGGCGACTTCGTGGCGGTGGATGACGTCAGCTTCCGCATCGAGCGCGGCGAGATCTTCGGCTTTCTCGGCTCCAACGGCTGCGGCAAGACCACGACCATGAAGATGCTGACCGGCCTGCTCGACATCAGCAGCGGCGAAGCGCAGTTGCTGGGCCAGCCGATCCGTGCCGGCGACCTGGCCACGCGGCTGCGCGTGGGCTACATGTCGCAGGCCTTCTCGCTGTACGAAGAGCTCAGCGTGCGCCAGAACCTGGACCTGCACGCCCGCCTCTACCGCCTGGACGGCACGCTCGCCACCGAAGCCATCGACGCAGCCCTGCGCGATTTCGACCTGCAAGACCACGCCGACGCCAGCCCCAAGGCGCTGTCGCTGGGCATCCGCCAGCGCCTGCAGCTGGCCGCGGCCTGCCTGCACAAGCCCGAGGTGCTGATCCTCGACGAGCCCACCTCGGGCGTGGACCCGGCCGCGCGCGACCTGTTCTGGCGTCGGCTGGTGACGCTGTCGCGCGAGCAGCAGGTCACCATCTTCGTGTCCACCCACTTCATGAACGAGGCCGAGCGCTGCGACCGCATCTCGCTGATGCACCGTGGCCGCGTGCTGGCCGTGGGCTCGCCCGCCGAGTTGCGCGACAGCCAGCAAGCCGATTCGCTGGAAACCGCTTTCGTGGCCTACCTGCAAGCGGCGGACGACACCGTGCAGGCTGCGCAGGCGGCGGCCACCGTCGGCACCGCGCCTGCAACCAGCGCCCCCACGGCCCCGAGCGCCAAACCACGCCACAGCCTGAGCGCCTGGCTGGCCGGCGTGTGGGCCTTCGCCCTGCGCGAGGGCATGGAGCTCCGGCGCGACCGCATCCGCCTGACCTTCGCCCTGCTGGGCCCGATCATCCTGCTGGTGACGGCGGCCTGGAGCATCTCCTTCGACGTCGAGCACGTGAAGTTCGCCGTGCTCGACCATGACCAGACCCACGACAGCCGCCGGCTCATCGAACACTTCGCGGGTTCGCGCTACTTCGACCAGCAGCCCGACTTGCTCACCGACGAGGCCGTGCAAACCAGCCTGCGCCGCCACGACGTGAGCCTGGTCATGGAAATCCCGCCGGGCTTTGGCCGCGACCTGCTGAGATCGGAA